>VTLG01003405.1_pt1 | contig 21699 bp, 28 predicted proteins | sample 4694571 | NCBI WGS metagenome assembly VTLG01 (sample SAMN12604809, study PRJNA352737) | marine metagenome | biome: ENVO:00000447; feature: ENVO:00000209|ENVO:00000569|ENVO:01000036; material: ENVO:00002151; isolation source: viral sequences binned using virsorter ... | reverse complement strand
CGTAGACGCCAGGGTGTTATTACTGGTATCAGTTAATAGTTAATTCCAAGGTTCAAGCCAATGAGCCTTTTGAGTCCGAAGAAAAGGACAAAGGAGAATGAACAATGAGTAGGATAGACAATGCCAACTACGGGTTGGATCGAATCGGAGGAGATGGCGGTCAAAGCATCTACGAAGAATCGTCTACGCCCAAACACAGAGTTGGTGAAAAGTTAGAGTTGTCTGATGGTCGTGTGTTTCGTTATGCGTATTTCAGCACAGCTACTGCACAGGGATTGCTTACTTCGCAAGACCTTTCAGTGTCAGCTATTGTTGAGAGCGATAACAAGCTAACGGCAGCAGCGGCTGGTGCTACTGAAGTTACATACACCGATTCGGGTACTGTTGGATCGGCTACGCTAAATCAGTATGCTGGTGGCTATCTTCATACCACCGATGATGCTGGTGAAGGTTTTCAGTATCGTATTAAGTCAAGCACTGCTGCAAGTTCAAATGCAGTTACATTTACTTTGTATGACGGTTTAAAAGTGGCTGTAACTACTGCTACTGATGTGGCCGTTACGGGTAATTTATGGAACAACCTTATTGGTGCAAGTGCCACAGATTATGTGGTTTGCGGTGTTACTCCAATATCGTTTACCGTAAATTATTACGGATGGGTGCAGACTCGCGGTGTTGCTACTGTCTTAGCAGATGGAACCATTGCCGCTGGTGGAAACCTTACTTTAAGTGATGGTGTAACTGGCGCAGTTCATGCTAAAGATGCAGAAACAGAACCATTGGTTGGTTATGCTGCATATGCTCCAGACAATACAGGTTACGCTGGTGTGGTATTGCAGAACTTGCCGTAACCTTTAATTTTTCGTGTGGCGGTGGGTTTTATGACCCAATACCTCCAGCCCATCGTCGCACGTTTTAAAAAAGAAAGCAGAAAACAATGGCAAAACGTATGGCTCCGCAAAAACAGCAAGAGCATACCCTGCCTGATGAGATCGCAGAAGTAACGTCCACTACACCTGTTGAACAACCAACAGCCAGTGTTACGCCAGATCAAATTGCTGACCTTATACTCAAGGGAAGCGATGAGACTAAAAATGCAATTCGTAAGGCGTTAGACTTGGACAAGACGCACACTCGTCAGCGCAAATCACCAATTACCAACAGCCAAGTGCGAAATCATGTTCGTGCTGTTGGTGAGGTCACTCACGAACCTGGCTTTGTGCCTGACCCTCCATCGCGCATTAAAGAGCGTGGTGAAGAAGCCGTTCGTATATGGACAGAACGCTGGTTGGACAATAATGGCGATAACCTGTCTGAATACGATCTCGATCAGTTAGCGGCTACGGCACATCAGTAAATGTCAGAAACTTTTGCACAAGTCAATGCAGCTTCATTTTTTGGAGATTCTGCGTTGATTGGGGCTGTAGAGGCAGACACCGTTAAAGCGGCTGAGTCGTTTACTCTTCCAAGTCTTACGACAACGGAACGTAACGCACTTACCGCTGTTAACGGGATGCTTATTTACAACTCTACGGACAACAAGTTTCAAGGCTACGAAGGCGGTTCCTGGGCTAACCTGATATAGAGTTAGCGAATGACAAATTTGCAAATCATTCAGATTGCCCTTAGAAGGGTTGGTCTGAATACAACCAGTTCTGTTTTTAAAGACTCTGCGCGTGATTATATGAATATGATCGCACAGGATATTGCGTCCAGAGAAAAATGGAATTGGCTTTTTAAATCTTCTACTTTTAATACAAGCAGTGGAACTCGTACGTATTCTCTTGCCAGTGATGTGGTAGCTCCTCTTTCATTCCGCAATACCACCGAAGATCATATTATGCTCATCATGTCTACTCAAGATGTTGATGCGGCTGACCCTGATGCTTCTATAAATGGCGATCCTCGATGGGTTGCTATTGATGGAGTAGATGCAAGCGGAAATGTTGAAGTTACGTTATATCCAGAGCCAGACGGAACAGACACTATTGCTTACAGGTATTATGCCTCAATACCTACTTTTACAGAATCTAACGATAATGACAGTATGAACCCTTATGTTGCTGCTGTTTGTCAGCCTGCATTGATACACGGCATTTCTGCTTTGTATAAACAGGAAAAAGGTGATGATCAGGGTGCTGTTACAGATCGACAGGAAATGGAACGAGTTATAGCAGTGGCAAGCAGACAAAATTTAAATGTTCAAGGCAACCGATCTTACCGAATGCGTAGAGCAGACGATCATACGTCTGGTAAGTTTAGTTTTCAGCCTACGGAAGGAAGTATAGGCTAATGCCGATTGCAGCTGAATCGTTACGCCTTGGCCCTTGGAGAAGTGGTGTAAACTACAGTCTTCCGGCTGAAGATATGCCACCAGATGGTATTTTTGAGATGGAAAACTGCACCATAGGGTTAGCTGGTGAAGTATCAAAGCGAAATGGATTTGCAAAGTTTAACGCTACTGCTATGAACTCTGGTGCGACAATAACGGCTTGTGGTCAAGTGGTTTTAGCTGGAACAGAAAAAGTGTTTGCTTTTGCAGGTAATAAATTTTTTGATGTTACGGGTGGAACAGCAACAGACCGAACAGGCAGTGTGACTATAACAGCAGGCGATGATTATACGTGGGATTGGGTATTAGCCGGAAACACATTGATAGCTGTAAATGGGCAAGACACAGATGGTATAAAATGGGAAGGTGGAACGGGTAACGCTGCAACGCTTGACGATAGCTCTCGATTTACCAAACCTAAATGGGTAACTTTTTGGGAAAACAGGGCGTGGGTTGGTAACATAAACGGAGCCGCTGACCGTATGTGGAGAAGCGATGCAGGCGATATAGAAACTTGGGGTTCATTAAGTTTTTATTCGTTGGGTTATGATATTACGGGGTTGCGCCCATTTCAAAACTATTTGTCTATTCACACAGAACAGGGCATACACACACTAACTCCAACAGGTAACTCTACTATACCGTTTCAGCAACAACAACGCACACAGCGTGGAACGATTGCAGGGAGAAGCATCGTAACCGTTCCTGGTGAGCGTCAGTTGTTTGTAAGAGACGATGGCATATACCAATGGTCAGGTGGTGCATCTGTTGAAAAAGTTAGTTTTGCGCTTGACGATAGATACTGGCCTAATTTAAACAAGACTCGATTGCCTTATTCGTTTGCATTGTATTATCCCGCACAGGAACAGGTTTGGTTTTTCTTGCCTTATGGTGACAACACTCAGACAAGAATGAATAGTGTGGTTGTGTATTCATATCGTCTTAATGCTTGGTTTGGGCCTTACAGTGGATTTGAAAGAGATAGTGTGGCATTAATTGATGACCTGCCACATGCTGGCAATTTTGCTGGTCGCATTGATAAGCACGACAGTGGGACAAATGATGATGGAGATGCTATAAAAGCGTATTTTGAAACAGCCTCTGTTAGTCCTTATGGAGATGCGGTAGAATGTAGGTGGTTATACAACCGATTATTGTATGACAATGTAGGTGCATTTGATATGTCTATATCTCAAATAGCAGCCGGAGTTGTTTCTAATACTCAAACAGTTGCTATGGGTAGTGCCGGAAGCGTTTTGGACAGCACGTTTGTTTTAGGAACGTCTGACCTTGCTCCAGATGTAAGTGCATTAACAAGCGATACGGATTTATTCGGTTATGATTCAAGAAGTATGTTAAGGTTTACTAATTTTAATTTAGATGAAACTTTCACTATTCGACGTACAAGCCTTCAATACAAAACTATTGGCAATGTACGTCAACGTAAGACAGGCATAGAGTAATGGCAATAACTATGAGTACTACAAAAGCTGGTGGCGTTAACAATAGGCGTAAAAAGCCTAAACTGCCTTCCATGTATGACATGCAAGGTGATGGTAGCACTGCGCCAGATCCATTAACGAATGCGTTAGTTAACAGTAATACTCCAGCTAACATGCCTCCAGGTACTGGTGCAAACAACATGGCAGCTAATATGCCACCTGGGGTTGGCGGTAATGTTAATGCGCCTGTAAATAATATGGCAGCAAATCAACCGCCTGGTGCTGGTGGTAATATGGCTACGCCTCCACCACCTCCTCCTCCACCGCCTTCGGGTAACCTTGCTGCAAATACTCCGGCTAATATGGCCCCAGGAACAGGTGCAACTATTACGCCACCTCCAATGGGTGGAACAGGCTACACTGAAGATACGGCCAGTTCAGCTTTTGGTGGAGCAACAACTCAACAGCCTGACTATAAAAATGAAGTAATGAATGCTATTCGTAATAACCCTGCTGCTTTTAGGGGCGCAGGTATTCGTAACTTTAAGACCGCAGACGGTAAAGGAATTATGGACTTACCTCCAGAGGTCAGAGCAGAAGTAGATCAGTTCTTAGGTACAACAGAGTTTCAACAAATGGCAAGTGTTGGAACAACTCCTACTGCACCTGTAGCTACGCCTCCACCCACACAACAGCAAGCACAAGCACCTGTAACTACTGCGCCTCCTACACAACAACAGGCGCAAGCACCTACGATGCAACAGGCACAGGCTCCAATTCAACCTACTATGGCACAAGCTCAAGCCCCTGCACAACCTACCATGCAACAGGCGCAGGGTTTAGCAGGCGAATACAGAAATCCATACGCAGATGCTGCTGCTCAACAACCCGATACGGGGTTACGCACATTTTCTGGCAGACCAGAATTTAGCCCTATGCAGCAACAATTACAGCAACAACAAAGACCTGAGTTTAGCGACCCATTACAAGATGCTTTACAAGCTCAATATATGAGTAGGATAGGTGGGACAGATGATCCTATTTTAGCTTCGCAGTTAGCCGATCAACAAATGCGTCAGGAAGAAGCACAACGCGATCTTATAGAGCGTCTTGGAAGATTTGGCGTATTAAGAGGTGGTGGTGATACAGCGGCAGCGTTAGCAAGACTGGGTGAAGGTGATGAGCGTAACCGATTAGCACTCGAGGCTCAAGCTGCACAACGTATGCAACAGGACATGTTAAATGCTCAAGGATTTGGTGAATCTCGTAGCCGTCAGGACATAGCCAGAGGAGATTTTGGTCTTAGAGAAAGCCAAGCTGAACAGGATATGTTGACTCAAGCGTTAAACCGTGATATTCAAAGGGCCGGAATGACAGGTGAATTTGAAGGTGGTAGGACGTTAGCGGCTCAAGAACAGGCACAGCGCATGAGATTAGCTGAAGAAGCCGAACAAAGAGCCAGAGCAGGGTTAACAGGCGAGTTTGAAGGTGGTCAGACCATGCAGGCTGAACGTCAACGAGCAGAGCTTGGAGCTTTGGCTGGGCAAGAAGACAGGGCTGAACGTGCTTTAGGTAGTGATCTGTTAAATCAAAGTCAAAGACGTAGATTGAATGAGTTAGAAGAAACAAGAAGAAATACAGGCTTCTTGTCTGAAATGGAAAACCAAGAACTAAATCGACTTATATCTGAAGCAGAACAAACAGGTCAGTTTAGAGGTGATACTACATTAAGAGGCCAGCAAGTTGCAAGTAGTCTTGATTCGGAAGATTTAAGGCGTGAATTGTTACGCTCTCAAGAAGATAGAGCGCAAACAGGTTTTGAGTCGGCAGAAGACAGGTTAAGAAATCAAGAAGGAAGATTATTTAGAGAAGAGCTTAGAACGCAAGAAGGATTTGAATCAGAGGAAGATCGTTTGGCTGCTGCGGAAAGAAGAGCAGCTACAGGCTTTGAGACTCAGGAAGACAGGTTGCTTTCTGAAGAAGATAGAAGGGCAAGAGGCTTTGAAAGTCAGGAAGATAGGTTGGCCGCTGCAGAAGGTAGGGAGCAAACAGGCTTTGAATCAGCAGAAGATAGATTAAGGAACCAAGAAGGAAGGCTATACAGAGAAGACCTTAGAGCGCAAGAAGGTTTTGAAGATGACCTCTTGACTCGCGCATTATCCAGAGATGTAACAGAAGCTGGTCAAACCGGAGAATTTAGAGATGAAGGAATGACCGAACAGGCAAAATTAGCAAGAGCCGACAGGTTAGGCTTATTGGATGGCGATGCTACGATTGCCGGAAGAGATGCAGACATGAGGTTAATTGGTGCAATACAAGCCGCTCAAGATTCAGGGGTAGATCCAGATCTTTTAGCTGGTCTTACAAGAAACGTAAAGCGTTTTGATGAGGAATCTGTTGAAGACATTCAAAAAGGTCTTAACCCTGTAACTTCTGAAGTTAGAGATGCGTACGGGTCAGGTTTCAAAGAAGTTAGTGAGCAAGGAAGGGTAAATACTGGCAATAGTGATGTTGATAGTGAAATTAACAGTTTAATAGCAAGTCAGGGATTTGGCGAAGGAACGCAAGTTGGCGTAAGAACAGCAGATGACAATACTATTGTTGTTGAGTTGCATCCAAGTGGAAATACAAGAGGCCAAAGGGCAATAAAAGCTCGTTTACTGCCTACAGGGAAACTGCAAGTATTTAAAGGCAAAACTAAATTAAATCCACCTAATTAATAAGAGGATTATTATGGTAGATCCAGCAACAGCGGCAACAATAGGGAAATATGGCGTTCCAATAGCTATGAATTTAGCTTCAGGTTTTTTGGGAAGAAATGGTGCTGCAAAAAAAGAAGAAGAAGAGCAAGCAAAAAGGCAAAGAATGATTGCTAGTTTTAACCCTCAAGCGGCTGCAGGGATGGCTCAACCACAGCAATATGGACAGCCTTCAATTCCTCAGACGTTAATGCAAGACAATTTGTTTCAAGAGTTGATGGGCAAAGGCGTTACAAAATTTCTTAGTTAGATGATATAGGAAAATATAATGGCTATTAGAAATATATTAGGTGCGTTAGGCGGTTTATTAAACAGAAGGCCGGACGAAGAAGATCCGCTTGCCGGATTATCTCCAGAAGCCCTTGCTGGCTATTATGGTGCGCGTTCTCGAGGTCAAGCAAATGACAGGTTAAATCCTTCAGATTTAGATTTGACAGGCCCATTAACTGGCGGTGGGCAAATGTCTGCTCAAGGAGCCATAGACGCTGCTCAACGATCTGCTGAAAGGCAAAGAAACCAACGTAAAAGGCTTGACGATGAACGAATGGCGCAAAGGTTAAGCGAACGCCAACGTGAAGAAGACAGAAGAATTGATTCCAAGCGTAAGTTTGACGAAAGCAGACGAGATTTAGCAAGAAATAAGTCTCGTCAAGAACAAGAAGCAAGGATGTCTCGTCAAAACCTTAGAGATGCTCAAAGCGGTGCGGAATCAGATTTTCAAGATAGAGAATCCAGAGATCGCATTCTTGAGGGTATCATGCAAGATCGCGCAGAAGTCCAAGCGCAAGAGCAAGCAGATCAGGACTTAATTGATGCAAACAGACAGGCATCTGAACAACGCAGAGCAGAGGGTCAATTTGGTCAAGACGTTCGTAGGCATTTTGGCACTATGAGTCGTATGGGTGCAGATAGAGAAAATGCGCGTCTTGCTGAAATGTCAAAACAGGGTATGGGTCGTTCAGTTGATCGCATGAAAGATATGGCAGATCAAGCAAGAATGAAACGCTTAGAAGGCATAGCACAAGAGCGGTCTGCGGATGCTTTGTCTAATATGAGTCCGATGGTTGGTCAGGGAACGCCTTCATTGGTTACAGATCCTGTTCTCAGACAAGGGCTTTCTCGTAAGCCACAAATTGGGTCGTTTAACCTCGACGTTAACCGACAGTTAAATCAACAGTTTCCACCTACACCGGAAGAAGCTGTAGAAGAAGAACTAAAGAAGACAAGTCCTACGGCTTCTGTAGAGCCACCCGTAGAATCTGCCGTAGAGCCTACTACAGAGCCTACTTTTAATGAAGATGCTGTAATGACAATAGACAGTGGAAGGCGTGGAATGCCAGGTTCTTTGTCAGCAGAAAGCATTGCAGACTTTCCTGGAGCTTCAGACCTTGAAATGAACAGGGCTGTAGGTAAAAAGATGCTTCCTTCTGAGCCTAATACCGGAATGAGAGATTTTGAAAGAGAAGGCGAAAGAGCAACAGAGTCTGCTATATTAAGAGGCGATAAAGATGCTTTGACTCGTAAAATCATAGAAGATAGCCAACCTGGTGGGTCTGCTGCTGTGTATTCGGATGCAGCAAATGAAGCTATTGCAGAAGCTATGGAAAATGATCCTTCTTATCAATCTTCTGTAATTGCAAGAGGCGGTGATCGTACTTATGGTAGCGGAAGATCACGTTCTCGTTTTGGTGGGAATGCCCAAGAAGAAGAGCCTGTTGTTAAAAATCCTCTTTTAGGTCCAGGTGGAAGAAGCAGAAGAAAACGAGGAGATGTTTTTGAGCCTGCTCAAGAAATAATAACGCCTACAGAAACGCCTACAGAAAGAACGCCTACTTTTTTTGAAGAAGGGCCAGAAATTAAAATTACTTCAAGTGAAGAATTAGGTGATTCTTTTGATGAAGAGTTTGATGAAACTAAAACATCAGGAACAGCCAATTTTAGGGGTAATAGGAATGTTCCTTTTGGAGACATTAGTGGAAGACCTGATCCTTCTGTTTTAAGCGCAGAAAATTATTATGACAGTTTAGGGCCATCTAATGAGCCTGGAGAGCTTGGAAGCTACAGGACGCTTGGAGACGCTCCGAAAACCGTCACAGACGTTACTGCTCCTGATATGGAGACTCCGGTTGCCGAAGAAGAGAAAGAACAAAGTTTCTTTGGTAAGATAGGCCAGCTTGTAAAAGACAACCCCGAGGTGGCTGCTCAAATCGCTCAACTTGGCGGTGGCTTGATTAGTGGTGCTGCTCAAGGTAAGGCACAAAGAGAGGCCGATGCTGAAACACAACGCAGGTTAGGCAGAGCTAATATGATTGGGGCGTTTACAGGTAAGACTCCATCCGTTCAAGCTGCTACAGCCGATCCATCTGGCTTCTTCTCGCTTGACACGTTAGGCAAGGCCATATCTGGAGGTGGAGCAATAGCACAAGATGAAATAGCTCGAGGAAAAGCAGAAAAGGAACTGCAAAGGAAAGCTGACCTTGAGCAACAAGAATCTGCCAGAAAAGATTTTGAAGCGGAGTCAAGAAATTCTTGGGAAATAGAAAGAAATAGAATAGCTGCCTTAGATCAAGAAAGTCAAGCTGAAGATCGTATTACAAGAGGTCAAAATGCAAGCAGAGAGCTTGACATAAACGAACAAAAATATAAAAATGACGATAAGTATAATACAGAAAAAAACAATTTAACAAAATTAGGTTATGGACTTGAGTATTTAAAAGAGTTACGGGCTGGACAGCAAAAAGACATGCTTCCAGAAAAACTACAAGAACAATACATCAAAAAAATTGGCATAGCAGACATGCTTGATGATGTAGAAGAACTAACGAATGCTGCAGGCTTTGGTCAAGCCGGAACAAGCCTTACAATGTTAAAATGGTCAGGACTTCAACAGCTTCCTCAATTTATGGGAGGAAAATCTACAACACTATTAAACCAGGCTGTTAATAGGCTTGTTCAAACTCTTGGTCAGGAAATGTCAGGAGTCTTATCTAATCAGGATATTGAATTTATTAAACAATATACTCCATCGGCAGATGATAGGGCTGATGTTGCTTTAGAAAAAATTAGAAAATTAAGAAACGAATTAGCCAAGTCTTCAAGAACTGCTTTTGATGTTCATTCTGCGTATTTCCATACCAGTGGAGTTGAGCCTCAGATGAGAAGGTTAATGCGACTTAATGAAGACAGTGATGCAAAAAGCGAAGAGCAACTTAATACTGCCATAGATCAGTATGCTAAAACAGGAGGAAGCTGATGGCTATTAAGTTTAATACATATACAGAGCTTGGAGAGGCTGTTAGAAAAAGAAATCCGAAGGCTTTTGAAGGAAGAAATAGCGAGTCAATAGGAATAGACTTTTCTGAAAAGTTTGGCAGTAAGTTAAATCTTCGAGTTGAGGAAGAAGAAGATCGAGCTTCTTTTAAATTTGATCCAGAAGAAACAGGCGTTGGTGAAAATGTATTAAAATCGTTAGGGAATATACCATATAGTGCGAAAGAAGATGTAAAGGATCTTGCTACTGCTTTATCAGATCCTATCGGCACTGTAGGGACTATTGCAAGAGGTGCTGCTGGTGGTATTGAGCATCTTTTAGGCACTGATATTAGCCCTGAGAACAAGCGTCTTGCCTCACAATTAGGAGAAGGAATTACAGAAGCTGCAGGGTTTGAAATGATAGATGGTGAACGGGTATTTACGGGAAGAGAGTTAGTAGAAAGACCAACATCTATATTAGGTTTATTAGCCGGAGGCACTGGTGCTGCTGCTAAGGGCGTTTCAACGGCAGGTAAGTTAGCAACAGGTGCAAGAATAGCTCCAAGGCTTACTAAGGCAGGCCGAAAAGCTGCTGATGCTAAAGCTGCTACAAGAATGGCTAGCAGGGTAGAAAAACGTCCTGGCCTTGCATCTGCTGGAGAAAAGTTACAAAGATCCGCAGAGCCATTTATCAAAGGGTCGCAAGCGTTTGATCCTATGAATATTACAGCAAGAGCCGGATTAACAGCCACTGGAGGTGCTGCTAAGTTGGCTGGTAAAGCTGCAGTAGGAACAGGGAAACTTGCATTAGGTGGAGCCAAAGCTGTTGGCGATAAGATAGTTGTAAAGCCTCTTAAGTCACGTTTTGAGGGGTCTTCTGCCCAACAATTAACTAATGATGCTGTAGAAGCCGTAAAAGGATTTGCGGAACAAGCTGCCCCCGGTTTTCAAAATCGTTTTAATGCTTTGTTTAATAAAGCAAAAGAAGGCGTTGAAACTTTTAATGCTTTAGAAAGATTAACAGAATTTCAAAAGAAAGCTGAAGGAAAAGCTACCGAAGCTATGGCTGATATAAGTGACAAGCAGGCTGGTAAAGTCACTACTAAAGGCGTTCTTGATGGATTGATAGCTCAATGGATGGGATTTACTACAGGTCTTGGCCCTTCCATAATTAATAAGGTTATGGACATTAGTCGATTGTCTGATAAGGGAACGGAAGGAGCAACTGCTCGTCAAATAATGCTTGAGGCTGCCAATAGGGATTATAAGCCTACAGGTAAATATCAATCTATTGGTGAAGAAATTGTTGATGAGCTTGCAGATTCGCTTGTAAAGTATGAAAGAAAAATGAAAACAGGGACAGAAGAATTTCGTAACAAACTTAAAATGGGAGAAGTTAGAAGTAATTCTGACGATCTTAAACGATCCATTCTTTCTGATGAAGATTTTGCTAATACGGGAATAATTTTTGAAGACACTCAAGTTACTAAAACAGCTACTGTAGAGCCTGGTGTTAGCATAAAACCCTATGACCCCCAAGCTCAACCTTCGGCAGATATAGGCCCATCAAGAGGAGCTTATTCAAGCGGTAGGCTTCCTGGCGATGTTGAAACCCGTACTATGGCTGGAGATCCGATTCCACCAGTTTCGTATACAACAGAGAATTTACGCCCTAATGTTAACTTAGATCGTTCTGATATATCTAAATTAGGAGAAAACAGCCAAAGGGTAAAAATGGCATTTGACAAAGCCTTTGATTTGGGGCCAAATGCCTCTGTTGCTGACCTTGATAAATTAAAAAGATATTTACAAAATGAAATATTTGAAACTACTGGAACAGCAAGGGCTACGTTACAAAAATTAAAAAACAAAGTTTATAAAGAAATAGAAGATTCTTATAGTAGGCCGGAAAACTTAGAAAAACTTGGTATGGATCAATTAGATCCAGGAAGAGCCAACCCTTATGTTGAGGCAATGTCTGCTTATGAAGCGTATGAAAATAGGATGGATTCTATTGCTAAAACTTTAAAAACAAAAGACGGGCAAATTAAGTTTGAAGGAACGCCATTGCAAGTTATAAGGCAGGCTGGCAACCCTACAGAAGTATTAAAGGCTGTTATTAATTCTTTTGATGATGGAGCCGGAGAAATGGGTATGCAAAACCTTGAGCTTTTATTGTCAGAAACAGGCAATACGACATTGATACCTAAGATAACCGGATTTGCTATGCGTCCAGTGTTTGGTGGTGGTCTTGTTGTTCGATCTGAAATTAGCCAGTTAGGTCGTGGAGTTGTAGGCTTTAATTTATTAAACACACTTATGGCTCCTGTCGCTCTTGCCAGCTTTAGTCCTAAATTTGGTGGTATGTTACTTGGATGGTTGTACACGCCTGGGAACGTCCAAACACTTACCAGAGGTGGATTGAATAAAATAGAAAATGTAAAAAAACTTACTGCTGAAATGTTAAATAAGAAAATAAAAGATGTTACTCCAGCAGATGTAGAAAAATTTAGAGAAGTTGGTTTGGAGGTAAGTGAAAAAATACCTGTTGATGAAAAACAGGTAAGTGCTTTACGCAATTTGGTAGGCGGCGGTTCTCGAGCAGTAAGCGATTATGTAGGAAGAACAAGGGTAACAAGGCCAAGAACAGCAGCAAGGGTTGGCAGGTTGGCTGTAACAGCAGAAGAACAGGGCGAAGAGGCCCAGGAACGAAGAAATTTACTTTCCACATTAGGACAGACACAGAGGTAGATAATGGGTTCTGTATCCAGAGTACATACATTTGCATCAGGTGCGGTTTTAACCGCTGCACAACTCAATAACGAGTTTGACAACCTACTTACATCGTCAGCTATAAATGGCGGCTTGGATGCTTCTAACTTAGGCGTAACAGCCGGACAGGTTACCGCTTCTAAGGCGTTAGTTGTAGACGGAACTCGAGACCTTGATGACACATCGTCTTCAAACCAGTTAAACAACTTAACGGTAGCAGGGCTGTTAAAAACAGACAATACGACCAATGCTACATCAACAACAGACGGGTCATTACAGACGGATGGTGGTCTATCTGTGGCACTGGATGCGGTTATCGGTGATGATTTGAAATTGTTAAGTGATTCTGCTGTATTGTCGTTAGGTGCAGGGTCTGATTTTACCATTACGCACGATGGAACTACAGGTGCTACATTAGCCGGAAACCCCATTGTAATCGACTCAGGAGACGCTCTAACGCTCGATGCTCATACTGGTGTGTTTACCTTCAAAGATGCGGGAACGTCTGTTTTAAGCATAACAGAGGGCAACTCAGGCGATGTTACGATTAAACTAATTACAAACGGTAAAGATTTAAAGTTTACGGACAACGGAGATGCAGTAGGACTAACCGTATTAGATGGAGCCGCTGGTATCACTGTAGCTGGTGAAGGTGATTTTGGTTCATTGGATGTAAACGGCAATGCAGACATATCTGGCGATTTAACTTTGTCGGCTGGGGCAGATGGAGCGTTACGTTTTTCAGCTGCAAGCTCAATAAAGATTCTTGACAACAGTGCAGCCTCACTGGTCGTAGAAGAGGCCGATAACGCCTATATGACCTTTGTTACCACCAACAGTTCTGAAGCTGTTAAGTTTGACAAGGCACTCGATATAAACGCTGCTATGGACATAGATGCTGCCATGCAGATAGACGGAACGATCACGGTTGGAGTCGATGATACGGGCTACGATGTTAAGTTCTTTGGAGCTACAAGCGGATCGAGCGTGTTAATTGATGAATCTGCCGATGATGTGATTTTTACTAACTTCGGATTAGCTGTAGGGTCAGACGCTACGGGTGACATCTATTATCGCAACTCAAGTGGATATCTTGCACGTTTAGCGGCTGGATCAAACGGTCATGTATTAACCCTTGACTCGGGCATTCCTTCTTGGGCTGCTACTTCCAGTGATATAGGTGGCTCAGTAGGGTCTACGGACAACGCAGTGCCAAGAGCTAATGGGACAGGTGGAGCTACTCTCCAGGCAAGTTCAGTTATCATAGATGATTCAAACAATGTTACAGGTGTGGGTAACCTAACTTTATCCGGTGAAGTTGATGCAGCTACAGGTGACTTTTCTGGAGCGGTAGACATAGCAGGTGATCTTACGCTTTCTGCTGGTGCAGACGGGGCATTAAGATTTTCGGCAGCAAGTTCAATTAAGATACTCGATAACAGTGCAACGTCATTAGTCATTGAAGAAGCAGATAATGCTTATATGACATTTGTTACGACTGACAGTAGTGAAGCGATTAAATTTGATGTTGGACTTGACGTAAATGCTGCTGTTCAGATTGACAGCACGGTAACAGTCGGTGTAGACGATACCGGACATGACGTAAAGTTTTTTGGGGCAACATCTGGCTCATCGGTGCTTTTTGACGAGTCTGCTGACGATATGATTCTAACTAATTACGGCCTTGCAGTAGGCAGTGATGCCACTGGCGATATTTACTACCGCAATTCATCTGGCTACCTTGCTCGTTTAGGTAAAGGCACAAGCGGCCATTATTTAAAGCAGGGGGCTTCTATTCCAGAATGGGCTGCTGTCAGTGCTGGGGGTGGTGGAGCTTATAGTGATTGGGAAGTTAAAACGGCCAATTACACTGCATCGACCAAAGACCAACTTATTTGCAATCACGCATCTACGGCATTTACGATTACCTTGCCAAGTTCGCCAAGTGCAGGCAACACGGTAACTGTTAAAAATGTAGGAGCAGCTACTATCACTATAGGACGTAATAGTGAGCCGATAAATAGCGAAGCTGCCGATGGAACATTGTTTACGAACAGCGCAGTGCAATTAGTGTATGTTGATGGCACTATTGGCTGGACAACATTATAGGAGATTAAAATAATGGCAATTTTAGGAGTTAGAGGTGGGACAGACGGCATTCCCAATATGATTTTTACCGTAACAGAAACTTGGCAACCAGCTAAAACAATACAAGCCTATGTTTATGTAGTAGGCGGTGGTGGTTCTGGAGCAGGTGGTGGTTCTAATGTCAACTATGGTTTCAGTGGAGGTGGGGCAGGTGGATGTGCTGTTTCACTTTTAAAACTAAGTTCAGGTGTCACGTATACTGCCACTATTGGAGCAGGTGGTGGTTATGCAGGTGGGGCAGGCCAATCCGCAGGTAATGCAGGTGGTAACACAACATTTAATGGTAGTGACATTGATTTAATGACAGGGAGTGCAGGCTCGGCTGGCCTTCTTAGTGCTAGTGGTGGAAGTGCAGGTACTGCGGCAGGTGGTAATGCAACAGGTGGGAACCTTATGAACAACACAGGTGGAGCAAGCCTTGCCAGCGGTGCTGCTCGTCAAGTGTCTGGAGGTGGTGCAGTTGGTTTATGGGATACAGGCAGACAAGGTACGACAGTGGCAAGTTCCAACGATTGGGCAGATGGCGGTAATCTGTCAGGCCCACCTGTAGATGCCTATCCAACTGATGTAAGGTACGGTGATGATGCGTTTGTGGCAGGTGCGCCATTCCCAGAAATTTACAGTGTTACATCGTCCAGTTTGCGTAGCCGTAGTGATACCGTTTTTGATGTTTCACCAAGTTTTCAGCCAGCCGGTGTTCAGCCCTATAGCTACTTAGGCGAGGATGTTGCATGGTCAAGCAATACAAGGGCTTACCCTGCTCCACCGTTTAGTGGTGGGAACGGTTATATATCAAATCAAGACACTTATGTCTACGGAGGATCGGCAAGTCTTGGTGGAGGGGGTGGAGCCGTATTAGCAACAGATGGTAGCGGTGAAGGTTTCTCAGGTAAAGGCGGTATGGGTGCAGTTCTCATTTTCCCGATAGCAATAGGATAATAATATGCCAGAATACAGAGTTACATATGCAGATGGCACAACTAATAATATACGCGCTTTAGAAAGTCATGTTAAGGAGCTAACTAAAGACGGAGGTTCGTACGACCAAATAGTTGTGACTAAAACAGACGGTCAAGTTAGAGGTGATGCACGATCATGGCGTAATACGGAATTATTAGCCACGGATTATATTGTTCCTTTAACGGATCATCCGCAAAGAGATGCTTACATGACGTATCGTCAAAACCTACGTGATTGGCCGTCCACCAGTAACTTTCCAGACACGAAACCTACGGTTGGTTAAGCCATGAGTCCTGGCGTTTATCCACCACCTGAGCAAATACCTTCAGCAGAGCGTCAGAGACGTTTATATGTTGAGGCGGTTAAAGAGATTGAGCATTTGCGTAAAATGGTGGCAAGTGAAAACATAGTTGCTAAAGAGTATCGCCACGACCGAGACGAGTTAAAGGGTGAACTCAAATCTGCTAAACGGTCTATTATTACGTTAAGTAGAAGACAAAAAGCTGCCGATGAGTCAAAGAAAGCCGCTGCCTGGTCTGGAGGGTCGGCTATTTGTGTAACGATCATGTATCAGCTATGGCATACAATCGGTTTTCCTTTTGCTCGAAATGGAGCCGATAAAAAGTGGCAGGCATTTTGGGAACATGAGGCCGTATATGGAGTTATTGTATGGTTTGTTACTGTTCTGTTTGCTGAAGTTTATAAGGCCACAAATAAACATTAATGAACCGCTTCTGGCGTTGGCTTGAGCGGTTGATAAACCGTAAAAAGCTAAAGGATAAGCGTAGCCCAACACAACGCTTAGATAAAAAATGGAAACAGAAGCCGCAGAAGCGTTACAAAGATTTTCTGAAAGCTCTGGCATTGGACTACTGGTAGAGCAATATAGTTGGTTGTTCGTAGTTGGCTTTGCCTTATTGTTTTTGAAAAACAGCATAGAAAATATACTGGCCGGATGTGCGGTATTTTTTGGCAGTAAATATGACGAGAACCAAACATGTTGGATACAGGTAGGTGGCGAACGCAGACCTGCAAGAATCAGTAAGACATCGTTGACATCGACTACTTTCTATGTGTATGAAACGGACAAAGACGGAACTATAATAGGTGGCACATTACTGAGTGTGGCAAACAATGAATTAGGCGCATTGCGAATTGAGCGACAACTTGATAAATTAGACTTAGGTAAACCTAAACAAGGAGGCTGATATGCCAATGGTTGGAGGGAAAAAATATCCATATACTGCAAAAGGTAAAAAAGCTGCTGCTAAAGCTAAAAACAAAGCCAAGCCAAAAAGCAAAAAACGAGGACGCTAATGGCAAAACGAGATCCCAAACTTGCAAGAGCAGGGGTAAGCGGTTACAACAAACCCAAGCGAACTCCGAATCACAAAACCAAAAGCCATGTGGTTGTCGCAAAAAGCGGAGGTCAGACAAAGACAATCAGATTCGGTCAACAGGGTGTAAAAGGAGCCGGAAGCAATCCAAAGACGGCAAAAGAAAAAGCGCGTAAGAAATCTTACTACGCTCGACACAATGCCCAAGACAGTAAACCATCTAAAATGTCGGCTCGTTATTGGAGCCATAAAACGAAATGGTAATCCATGGCTAAAAGAGGATTATATGCAAACATCCACGCCAAACGAAAAAGGATAGCTAAAGGCAGTGGTGAAAAGATGCGTAAACCAGGCACTAAAGGTGCGCCTACAGCTAAGGCATTTAAGCAATCGGCTAAGACGGCTAAGAAGCGCAAATAACCCATGAAAGGCAGGCGATGTCTGTAGAAAACAAACTTGAAGAAGTTAAGGGTAATCGCCAAGAAGCCCTACAAGGCTTACAAGAGGCTCAAACCCGTGTCCAAGAACTCACAGCACTCATACAACGTCAATCGGGTGCTATAACCGCATTAGAAGAGCTTATAGAGCTTTCTAACGCAGAAGGAACAGAAGATGAAACTTCTTAATGATTTAAAAGAAAAACTCGGTAGTCGCAAGTTGGGCGTTACCGCTGCAATCGGAGCAGCAGCAGGCACTGGAGCCGTAGAGGTCACATGGCCTATCGCACTGGTAGCATCAGCCTATGTGCTTGGTCAGGCATATGTAGACGCTCATAGCAAATAAGGTAATCAAAATGCCGTGACGGGCTTTATTACACTTACACTGTGGCCTCTCTACGGGTTGGGGTCACGCCTGTCACGGTCTTTACCTTAATCATCAACCTGGACCATTTCCCGTAATCCATCCTCAATACATTCCTGAGCCAGTAATACATGCTTACAAGTGCCTCTGTATTTATGGCCTTTACATTTACATTGCCATGCTACAAATCCATCGTCCATCCTTTTAGCCCACACCTCATATGGCTCGTCAGGGTTGGTCTGGCTTGCTATAACAAATTTTATCATAATCCTAAAGGCTCCTCATAATCAAAACGGGTTATCCTGTCATAGGTCTTTTTAGCAATCGCAATCAAAGTGAGGACAACCATCGCCTGTAATCCTCTTTTCCCATATCTAACCATTCGCTTTTTTCGCTGTCTAATTTGCATACGGCAAAATCCTTTAGGTCGTGAGTAAAAAGCACAATGTAAAACGGGACATTTAAGGCTTGGGCTACTTTGCGTAACGACCTTCCCGAGAACTGCGTCCAGAGCCTATGCCTGACCGCTTTCTGCACATGTTCATTCATGTCAGGGTTCGTGGTCAACTCTAATACAGCCACAGGCTTGCCGTCACGCCATTCAATTTGATCCGCATCGTGGACAGCACCTATATTCCACTGATATCGCCAGGAACGGTAACCGGAAGTTTTATCTTGCCATCCATGCAGTCTGTGTTTCATAAATCACCGTCTACAGTAGCCGTCCCTGAGTAGTCAACAGTTCGTTTGCCACTATAACCATCTCGTCTGTCTGCCATCCGCACCACGCCTGTTTTTCGTGGTTGTAGGTCAGCCCCACTGCTTTTAGTTTCTGGTAATACGAGCTTGGTAGCTCCAGTGGTGGTCGGCCCCTCTTCTCGAATCTCACTGCGAATGTCGGTGCTTTTGCTGCCTGCCTCTTGATCTCTTCTCGATTTTCCTTCATCCACTTTAGCTCGGTATCGATCAAAGTCACCAATAATTGTATCTTTTGTGAAGACCTCGGTTCGCCCATATCCAGCATTTTGAAAATACTTTTGCAAGCCCAGAGCATAGTCATATTGCTCTCGCGGACACTTTCTGGGATATCGTCGGGAAATAGTTTGTGCAAGTCGTGCAGGTGATAACTGTTTTCTGGAACCTCGTTCAAAATCATTGATTCGTTTATCGGTTGACCGCACTCGTTTTCGGGCATGGGTTACCATCTCCTGTAGGCACTGATTGCTTACATGTATGTAATCATCGTTGAGGGTTTGGATAGTGTATCGAGGTATGTCTTTCTTCCTGTTACGTGCTAATTCTGGGTTGCACACTGCCCAAGTCCAACCGTATTTGATGTCCTTGAGCATTGCCATTTTTGTGCCGGACGGTAGCTCCAACTGATCAATAAAAGCTACCGCTTGGTCATAGGTATTTATATGACCTATCATATCACGATATCCTCTAGCTTAGCCATCAGGTTACGGATTTCATGAGCCAGGTCACGTAAATCGTCTCTTGGTTCTTCCGCTTCAAAATTCATCACGGTGAACTGATCTAAAGCGTATCGAGATTCCTGAACCTTTTTTAGAAGTGCCTTGTCGTGGCTATTAATACGTTTCATAAATTTCGTCCTGTAAAAGGTTTTCTATGACAGACATGTCGTGAGGATAAATTTCTGAGGTAACATCAATTTTTCCAAAAAAAACTTTGATGTTATCGGCAAATCTATATTCGGCAGGTGTTAAGCGAGTAGCGGATACATCCTCACCGGCCTGCTCTCCTGTCGCCGTCACAGTGATTTTTATGTCCGTTTCTATTTCTAACATTCTATTCTCCTATGGTTTATGGTTGATAGTGGGTAGGCCAATGGATATAGCACTGACCTACCCGTAGTTCCAATAGACCCCGATGAGTGTCCCATCACTCGTCTATCAGAACTATATTCCTTCTGGCTCTGGTTGTAATAATACTTCTAATCTTGGGTTCTCCTTGTCAATTTGAAACGTGTGGATAAAACCGATGATCCAATCCATGTTGTCTTCCGGCAAAACCCCTGCAACTTGCAATCCATCCAAAACATATTTTAGGCCAATAGCTTTATTGTCGGGATCGACTCTACGATTTTTTAGGTAATGTTCGCATCGTATCCACACCGGCCCTGCCACAGGTTTTAATCCCTGCGACAGAGCTTCGATGTACACCGTGTTAGTCCATCGCTTTTTCTCTTTAGCGTAGTGACTCCAATGCTTTTTAGAGGCAGCAATCACTTGATTAAGCGAAGGCAAGTCACCCTTGACAATCAATCTCTGCATCAGAATGGCAAGTCCATTGGGTCGCTGTGAAACGCAGTGCAATTAAACCGTTTGTGCGACTCAATGGCCAATCCAGTAGCAGACGATAGGATTGCAGGTAAAAGTTCTGGCGTGATTTTGAATTCTAATCCATTTTCCATGCACGATTTTTTTACGTTTAAAATAGTTGAGTTAATGCACCTTAACTGATGCCTACATAAAGCCTCGTATACCCAGAACGTATGCTCTTCGCTACCTTCCGGAGGCGAGTATCGAGCCAGTATGTTGCAAACAAATTTTACTTTTTTGTCTTTCGTAACACTGGCCGTGACCTGTATCGTATCGCCTACACCAAGATGAGCATGTCGCATTTGCTCCAGAACTTGGACGTGTTTGTCTGCATGAAATTTGTAGCGCGTATCGTTAACGCCGACAACCCAAGGCCACGCCCCCATATCCAAAATGACGAGGTCTGCGGGAACATCGGCACGAAACCCCAACTCAGGCAAGCCATTCTTTTCATCTAAGTCCATTAAAGATCACCCCCAACAAAATCGTCTGAACCTTCCTCACTTTTAATGAAGTTATCTGCTGAATCTTCTTGGACCGGAGTAGCCTCGCTTGTAGGCTTTTGCTCGCCTTCCGGTGGAATCAGGTCATAAGTTTTGTATTTCCGTGCCTCACCATTTTTTTCAAAATCGGTCATCGTTCTCTTGATTTGGATGGTTTGGTTTTCACGAATACCGTAATTAAAAATGGCTTCATACAATTTTTTATCGGCGAAAAGAGTATATCGTTGCGAATCGATATTGACGTTAAACTTATAAGACACGCCCCATTGGTTGTTTAGCTCTTGAAAATCGCCCCACGGGAAATGAATGGTGATATACTGATTGTCGGGAAGCAATAACTGCGGTCGGCCTTTAGCGTCCTCTCCGTGCGTAATTTCTTTAATTCCAGGAACCCATTTAATGGTGGGTGGATACTCCATGGTTGGTGATTCATTCATCGTACTATCTCCTTTAAGAACGGGATTAGAAGGGTTGTAAAAACATAAAGTACTGCCACGAGTAAAATCCATTTTTGTAGGTCATCGAGTTTCAATTTAATTTTCTCTCCAGAAAAAAAACGGCCAACAGAGGGTGCCATCTCTGCCGACCGTCAACCATTTAATCATCCATACGAGGATTTATTAAACATATAAAATTTTCCAGTTTCTTGCAAACGCTATTTGATCGAACGATACCATGTTCCTTTGTTTCTTTATCCAAGATATCAATACATATCTTTAACAATTCGACATAGTCACGCCATGTTTCTACGTGCCGAATAATCATTTTCGATACGGGAACTAATCCTGATTCCACGGCACTCAAATGTGAACGGGTTATGCCTAATCGCTTTGCAAATTCAGCTTGGTTTAATCCCAACTCAGACCGTAATTTTGCAATCAAAATAGCTTTATCTTTCATTATCATCATCAACCTCATCATCGTCAACCGCGTACAAGTCTTCATAGGTTCCATCCTGTGGATGCAAGTAACAATATTCTTTCGCAAGATAATTAACACGCTCTTTTATACCGGATTCTAATGAAAGCCTGTTGAACACTCCACCTTCGGG
>VTLG01014919.1_pt1 | contig 21704 bp, 27 predicted proteins | sample 4694571 | NCBI WGS metagenome assembly VTLG01 (sample SAMN12604809, study PRJNA352737) | marine metagenome | biome: ENVO:00000447; feature: ENVO:00000209|ENVO:00000569|ENVO:01000036; material: ENVO:00002151; isolation source: viral sequences binned using virsorter ... | reverse complement strand
CCTTCTTCAAATTGATCTGTAGATACTTCATCTACATTAAATCTTGTTTGACCTACTTGAGGTGTAGTAATTGGTTTTTTAACTTTTTTAGATGCTGACTCAAAAGCAGGTGCTTTAGTTCTTCTTGCTGTTAAGAATGTTTCAGAAAATCCTTTATAGTATTCTCTTGCTGCTTGTTCGCCTTGTGTGTCAATAATGCTTTGTAACTTTTCAGTAAGCATATCACCAATAAACAATTTGTTACCATCTTGTCTACCTTCTTGCTGTAATTGACTTGCTCGCTCTATTTCAATTGGTTGTTCTTCTTCTCTACCTATTGGTGTAGGTTGAGAGATATCTCTTTGTTCTATTTTTTCTTGTTCACTAAGTTCTAAAGGAGTTGATGCCTCTTCAGTTATTCTTTCAAATTCAGTTTTTGTTTTTTGTATTTGATCTGCTTTCTTTTGTTCTTCAACAGAAGTAGTTCCAACAGTAAATGGGCCTGTAGCACCACCAACAACACCACCTAATAATCCACCAGCTACAGCAGACTCTTCATACTCACGCATTGCCTGTTCATCTGCAAGAGGTAATCCAGCTTGTAATCTTTCAATAAACTGTTGTCCAACCTCTGTAACAGCTTCTGTAGGCACACCTACAACTCCACCTTTTAATGCTTTTCTAAATATATTTTTAGATGTAGTTCCTCTTAATCTTGCAGGAATAAATCTATATATAATTGAATCTAATAATGCTTGTGCAGGAGCGGCTAACGCAGCAGTTGCTTCGTTAATATCTTGTCTTTGACCTGCTCTTACTTGTTCAGCTTGACGTAAAATATTTTGTCCAAAAAACATTGGAGATAACGCTGTTGTTGAACCAGCTAACGCACCAATACCCATACCAGCAATTGTACCTAAACCCGGTATAGCACTACCTGCAATACCACCAGCAATAGCGGCACCCATCCACGGACTAGACTCACCAAATTTTTGAATAGCATAACGTGTTAAATCACCTATGCCACCAATGTCTCTCCAACTTTCAATGTAGTCTGGTATCATACCAGCTTGTTCAGCTTCAACTTCTTGTGCTTTACGCAATTGTTCTTCTTGGAATTCACCTTCACCAGCAAGACCTGCAAGAGCACCTCTACCAGTTGCCTCTAAACCAAGAAATCCTTTCTTAAAAGAAGGAACAATAGTCTCTAGTATACCTGCTTCTTCTTCTGGTTGTTCACCTTCATAAGAAACATACTTACCAAATCGTTGTGTATCTGGTACTTGTCTTGTATCTCCTGTTAAAAGAAAATTTACATAATCTTCCTCATTGTCAAATTCATCTTGCACATCTTCAAAATTACGTTTGTATAATGAACTTGCAAGAAACGGAGCAGAAAATGCTGAAAGTTTAGGATACTTTTCTTTGATAAAATCTAATGTCGATGCCATTTTTTACCTTTATTCGAATGCTTGATCTACGCTACCAAATTTATCAGTTAATCTTTGTGTTACTGCTTTTTCAACCAATTCCTCAATAGCCAACATATCACCTTTTTCTAGCATAGTTTCAATATTAATTTCTTTGCCATCAATAGTTATGGTTTTGCTATTAGTAATCTGTTCTCTAATATTATTAGTTAAATCTTCCAAGTAATCTGCATCTGGTGGAGCAAAACCTAATACTTTAGTTTCAAACTCACCAGTTTCTTTGTTAAGATAAACATGTACTTTTGTTTGTACAGAATTACCCGCATTATCTGGCATCATTATAGTAGTAGTTTTACCAGTAGATACTTTTTCTAGATTAACTAAGTTAAGATGTTTCTGCCAATCATTATTATGTTTTGCAATTTCAACTTTTAATACATCTTGTTTATATGTTAAATCATCTTTTCTAGCTTCTTTTTTATCCATTAACTCCATGTATTTAAAATCAATTTCTGTATTTGCAATATCATATTTAGCATCTAAGTTAGCCCAATTAATCATTGACAGTTCTTTGATTTCCCATTCTTTTAATTCTCTGTCTGCATCAGCTTGAATAGCAGTTCGTAAATTATTATTATAGTTAATCATTTCATTAGATGCAATTTGCATTGATTGATTTATTATATTGCTTTTAATAGTTGTTATATCTTTAGCAAAATCTAAATCTCTACTACTAATTTCAATTGATTTATTAATCTTTTTTAAATCTAATTCAATTTTTTCTTTAGCTTCATCTTTTTTTTCTTTTTGTTGTTTTGCATATTGCTCTACACCTTTAATTCCACCTTCTGCCATTGCTCCTAGCATGTCTGGATTATTAGATGCCGCCATATTTAAGCCCATCATCATTAGTGGCATAGCCCATGCTGGTGCTTCTTTTCCTTTATCTTTGCCATAATATTCTTCACCAATTTTCTTTAATGCTGCTTTATCTGATTCTGAAGCCTCTGTATAATTATTAATAAGTTTTTGATAATCTTCATTGTTTGTAAATAATTCATCTACCATTGTTTTTGCATCTGTAGGTTTATTAAGCAAACCTTCTTCAGTCATTTTATCATAGGTACTTCCACCTTTAAAAACAGAATCACCACTTGAATCTCTTTCTGGTGCTTTTAATACTGGTTTTTCAGTTTTACCATTGGTGCTAGAAGAATCATCAGATTTAGTTATTATTTTATCTGGATCTAAAAAACCTTTTTGATCTTTTTGCCATTGTTTATACCCTTTTCCATATTCAGCTAATTCATGTATACCACCCGGTAACATACCACCTACTGATTGTGTTTCAGCTTTTTCTTTTTTTTCTATTTTTTCTTTAGATTCAATATCAGGTGGATAAGTTGGTAATTTAGTACCTTCTGGATATTGTTTTTCAGATTGTTCTAATGTACTTAAAACTGGATCACCTTTTACTTTACCTTCTTTATCATATTGTTCTACCCTATCCATAGGAGCAATTCGTATACCAGAGTTAGGAGTATTTTCAGCTAATGATCTTTTTACATCAAGAACAGAAACTCCTAATGCTTTAGCTATTGCCTCGTGTCCTTTAGGATCATCTGATGCAAATCCAAAATTTCTTGGATTACTTTCTCTTAATTCAAAAATTTTATCAAATAAATCTGATCGATATTGTTTACCTGCTGCTCTAAAATTTCCCGGTCTTACACCTACTTTTGATGGACTATAATAAGCAGATACTGCTCCACCCGGTGCATACCTTTGTGCTCTATTTAAAAAACCACCAGTAACTTTCATACCAGTAGGATTACCACCAGCTACACCTCTTACTATTCCACCATTTCTATATCCAACAGGATTTGAAGCAAAAAAGTTATTGAGTATTTCTGTATTAGGTAAACTTGTTTTATAATTTCCTAAGTCTGCGTATAATCCACCTTTGAATTTTTTCATTAGTTTAATCTCCTAAAGTCTACATCTAATTTAGAATAGTCAACCATGAGGTATCCATTATGTTCACTAGATGCCCAAAGAACTTCTTGTGCTAGTACGCCTTCGTATTTATCTTTGCTTCCTTTGTAATTGAAAGAGTAGATGTTAATATCAGAAGGTGACTTACCTACTAATTTTATATTATCTTTTAATTTTACATCACTAAAGAAAGCTGGCATAGACATTCCAGCTTGACCTGCAGCACCTAGTCCAGCAATACCAAGTCCTAGTAATCTAGATCCTGTGCCTTGTGTCGGTTGTTGTTGGTAAGTTGTCATTGGAGATGGCATACCACCAAGAATTCCTGCAGCATATTGTGTTTGTGCATATGGGAATTGTTGTTGTCGTTGGAAATCCTCGTAAGCAATATCTCTGCCTGCTTGTCCTTGAGTTTGACCTAATTGACCTGCTTGGTATAAACCAGATAATCCAGCACCACCAAGTTGCATTTCTTGTCCTGCAATATTTCCATATTGTTGACCTGCCGCACCTTGACGTTGTTTGTCTGCTTGTGCTGCTGCTAATGCTTGTTGATATGATCTTGATTGTAAATCTGCGGCTGTTTTTGCTTGTATGTCTCTTAAATTACGTTGAGACTCTGCTTGTTGTACACCATAACGTGCACCACCATAAGCACCAGATTTAACGGCTTGATCTGACAATCCTTGATCAGCTATTTGTTGTCTACGTTCTAATTCATCTAAGGTAGTCTGCATAACTGCTTGATTATATGGGTTTTGATATTGGGAAATATTCTCAGCAGATATTGGAGCAGCACCCATAGATGTATAGGCTCTAGACGTTTGTAAGTCTGGTCGATAGGCTTGTGACTGTTGAATAGCACCTTGCCTTGCTAATTGTTGTTCTGTAGTTAATCCAGCTAGTCTTTCGCCACCATAAGGGACATATTGATTGCCCATATCAGTAACACCGGCAGACATCTGCGTAATACGCTTTGCCTCATCCTCTAACCATTGTGGTAATTCTTGTTTTGTTGTCGTATCTACGACTTTACTTCCGAAACACATTTAATTGTACCTCCATATATTTCCCATTTCTTTAAAACCCATCCTCTTATAAAGAGAGGCTGTATCTTTTCCTGTACTAACAGGAAGTTGTATTGTCATATCTTTTGAATATGTGATTAATTCTTTTAGCAATCCTCTTGCTGTTTTATAGTCTCTATGCTCTGGAAGAACATAAAACCATGTCTCTGAAACAAATTGTTCGTCTGAAAACCACCACGAACTTTTCATTGCTCCTATACTGCCTACTAACTTATTGTCTTTGTAGGCATTTTTAATAAATCCTTTTTTATAATGATCTTCTATTTCTAGTGCCACCTTGCGTAAACTAGCAGGTGGATAAACTTCATTAAATTCACTTTTAAATTTTAAAAGCAAATGTAATAAATCTATAAAATCATCTTTAGCTACGTCTCGTATTTCTAGCACCACTTTCAGCATTCCTCATCATTGAATAAAGTTTTTGTGCTCCTTGTTGCCTATTTCCTCCACCAAAGCCTTTTACGGCATCTGCTGTCATTACAAATTCACCATCAGATAACATAGCTGGTATTGAATCAGATGTTCCAGTTCCCGGCCCATCAACACCACCACCAGCAGTAAAATCTCGTATTGATGCTATGCCACCTTCTGCACCTCTGAAAGGTTCTTGTGGTACAGAAAAATTCATATCATCATCCATTTGCATTCTTTCTGGTGCAATGTCTTCTTGGTTAACTTCTCCACGAATAATAGCATCAATTTGTTGTTGAGAATAACCTTGCTTCCACAAAAAATCAAATATTCTATTGTATTCACTACCACCATCTTCTACTCTAGGTTGTGATTCTTTTCTTTGTTGAAAAAAGTCTTTTATATTTCCAATGATGTCTGATATTCCTGCCATTATGTCATCTCCAGTATAGATACTATTATATGTAAATTGTTTCCAGTTGATTTTGCTTTTAAAATTTCTGATGATTTTAAAATTATCGGTGAAGTAGAAAATGCATAACTATTTAATAATTCTTCCGAAGTTCCTTTTTGTATTGTTCGACTTGTTTCTAAAGTATACTCAACAGAACTACTGTCAGTAACTGTAATTGAAACACTTTGATCATTTCCTGTATCTTCATTAGATACTCTAATAGATTTAAGAATAGATGTACCAGAAGAAGGAGCAGTGTAAATTGTTGTGTTACCTCTTAAAATAGCTTTTGCGTTTGTATATGTATTTGTTGTAGCCACTAAACTAATCCACCTCTAAAATATTTTTTTGCTATAGATTTAGAACTTATTATACCACCTTTAGATTTAGTTTTTACGCCAAGAAGTTTTACTTTATCTGGATTTTTTTGTGATAAGTCAACTCCTCTACGTTGCACTGCTCCTAACTCTTCTTCCAATTTATATTTTTTACCATTTTTAACATAATATTCTGTTACTTTTTTCTTTTTTGTATCTACTTTACGAGCGGCTAATTCTTTTTTACCGTTTTTTTCTCTTTTTTCAAGACGTGTAAGTTCATATGGGCCTATTCCATATTCTAAAGCATTTTTTGTTTTTATTTTAATTTTTTCTTTTGCCATTTAATCTCCTAACAGAAACATCATTCTCTCTGCAACTAATTTGTTTTCTTCTGCCGTGTAACTTGTATTTAATGTAAGTATAATTGTTTCAATTGCTCTTACAAGTTCATTTTGCTGTTGAACATTGTACTCTTGAGATGGTTGAGGTAATCTTACATTTGTTATTTTACTCATCTACATTTCCATTTTCTTAAAGCCAATGCTTTTCTTGTTGGTCTTCCTTTAGAATCTTTCATTGGGCCTTTAACTCCACCCATACGAGCACAAAAACTTTTTCTACGTTTAGCGGCTTTAGAACCTTTTTTAACTTTACCAGTAACTGCTTTTTTTAATTTAGATCCGGGATTAGCTGCACGATAAGACGCAATGCCTTTAGCATTTAAACCACCAGATTTACTTTTTCCTTCTTTGCGTGTCCAAGCTGCAGTCATTATTTATTTTTCTTCTTAGGAAATCCTGCTTTCATATTTGCATATGCTTTAGGTGTAATAGTAGATTTCTTTTTAGACCTACTAGTGCCTTCTTTTTTTCTTTTATTAATATTTGCATATAATCCTGTTTTAGACATATTACCTCATTCCATCTGGTTGTACTTCAAAACGTAGAGTACCTAAACGCCAATTTTCTGATGTTGCATCATTATTCACACCATCATATCCATTGCTTTCTATACGAACTGCAACTTGTCTTCCTCTAGTTCGAGGATTGAATCGTTGTGTAGTAGTTGACAAATAGAAAGGGCCTTTAGTTGTTTGTGTGTCAGTTGGATAATATCTTGATTTTAAACTCATATTAACATTACCAACTTGATCTTTAAAATCTTGTATGCCTTTTTTAACAAGCATCATTTGATCTCCATCTCCTATATCAAAATCTCCACTTTCAATATAAGCAGTCATAGTAGATCCATCATCATCTGTTCCACTTTCATGGACATATACAGTTGTATTTGCACTTCCATCATATTTAGTTGCATAAGGCAACGAGTAAGTACCAGAATCAATCCATGTACTTCTATCTAAACTGCCAGTGTACCATAATTTTTCTTGATAATTATACATTACATACCTATCAATTTGGTTAGATGCTGTAGAGCAATATAACCATATAACTTCACCAAAGGCAGAATTTGATGCGGCATAAACTTGTTCTAATTGTGTTGAATCAATATTATCAAAAACAAAATCTTCTACAGTGCATGGCATTTTTCTTACTGTACCATCAAACATATAAAATCCATCTGATGACATCCAATAAACCATACCACTAATATCAACGGCACAATGTGGACTTACAGCACCACAATTAGTTCCTAATTTTTGAAAACCAAATGTAAATGGTGCACCAATAAAAGACATACCATGTGCTGATGTATCAGTTAAAAATAATATTTGTCCTCTTGTACTAATAGCAGTAACAATTTTACTACCACCAGTAACTCGTTGAGATCCTGCTGAATTAGTTGCTGTTGCAGACCATGACGTATAATCATCTTGATCTGACCACCTAATAAACATTGGATCTTGCGTTGATGTTGTTCCAATAGTTGTTTCAGTTCCAAAACAAATTAAATGTCTGTCTGGATTTGATACAATCATAAATTTAGATTTAGTTGGAGCATTAGAAATAGCTGAAGCTAAATTTGATGCTGTGGATATTCCACCAGATGTATCCCAAACATAAATTCCTGCATCTATATCTAAAGCTATAATATCTTCCCCCCAGTTATCTAAAGCCCAACTTCTAAGAGCAATAGTTACTGAATCAGATGTATTTGGTGTATCCCAAGTATTCGCTGAATCCCAAGTTCCTGTTCCCCATCCATATCCAGACAAGGCTCTATTTCTTCCTGCTTGTATTTCATAAGTGACTGTACAATCGTTAGTCGTTGATACAGCCGATGTAGCATTAGTACCAACATCAATTACATAATTACTTGTATCTGTAATAGATTCTATTTCATGTTCATCATTCATAATAGCGGCTGAAATACCTGCTGTAGCGGCACTAGTGCTTGATATTGTTACATAATCTCCCTCACTTGCTCCATGAGAAGAATGAGTGACAGTTACTAAAGATGAAGCGTTAGTTGTTGTAAAAACACTTGTTATATCTGCTGTTGATCGTTGTGGTGTAGCATCAAAAAAGTTACCTTCACTATAAACATATAATTTTTTATGTGTTCCAAAAATATCATACGCTGTTCCATCTAATGAATTCCAAGCAAGTTGTTTTCTTACTACTCCAATAAATGTTGTTTCAGATACTTTAGACCAACCACCTATTTTTTCTGGATAACCATAACGAAAACGAACTTTGTCTCCATCAATCCATTTACCTTTAGATGAAATCTCGGTATTTTGTTTATCAAAACCCGGTTGAAATTGAATTTTGTTAATTGGCATATTATTCTTCTGTTGCTATAAAGAAATTTACTCCTGTTGCTGGATTGGTAATTGCATAACTGTAATTACTTCCAGATGATACATTGCTTCCACTTGCTAAGTTTTCTGCACCAACTTTAGCACCTAAAGTTCTTGATGTTAATCCAGAACCTGCTCCAGCACCTATTGGCATACGACCAAGCATGTCTGGTACGTTAAATGTTGAAGAACCATCTCCAACTCCAAATGTTGTACTAACAGCAGAAAAAAGAACATCATATGTTGATCTACTTACTGCTTGTCCATTACATAATAAAAATCGTTTTGTTGAACCATTTGATTTAGTTGGCTCTGCGGCAAATCCTGCCATAATAATTCCACCTGCTGGAATAACTTTTGTAATATCTTGTCCACTTCCACTAAATAAATTTCCTGTTACTGTTCCAGAAGCAGTAACTGCTCCTGTAACATCCAAAGCTACAGAAGGACTAGAATTAAGTATTCCCACTTTATCGGCTGATCCATCAACAAATAAAGCATGAGTTTGTCCATTGGATTCTACTCTGAAGTCAACACTAGCAGAACTTTCATTAATAGTAACATTACCACCATCTAATTCCACTGCACCTGCAACAGATAAAGTTCCCTTGCAAACTAAATTATTAATACCTTGAGCAAACACATCTTTTACAAATGTGCCATTACTATACATTAAAGCATGAGAGCCTTGAGTAACAGCCGTTCCAGTTCCTGTGTTTCCTGTTGTAGCTACTGTAAGAGTATAACTTCCTGCTGTATTATTATATACAACATATCTTGACTCTGTTGTTGGTAATAATACATTGATATTACCAGTTAATGTACCAGTAAATTCTAGTACGCTTTGTCTCGACTCATCTGCCGTGGCGTTACTGTTTGTTAAGGTTACATTAGAACTACCTGCAACACTCTTTGCCGCATAACCATAAATAGACTCATCTATTAAATCAAAATTTACATTTGTTTTATCACCCCAAGTGTTTGCGTTTTCACCTGTAGTTTGTTTTTCAAGACGCAATCTTGTCGTGTACGTTGATGCCATTTTATTATGCTCCTGTTCCTGTGTTATTCAATCCCGGTATGGGAAAACTTTCAAATTCTATACAATGTGAATCTATTAATGTTACTGATTTATATTCTGTAGATTTATTATTATATGTTTCATGTAATTTATATTTTGCTACTTGGCATTCTTCTTCAGTTGGATATAAAAATCCATTGTATTTAACTGATGGTGCATTAGGCATAGATATTAATACTAACATAAACCAAATTTTAATCATTTTTTTTTAGTTTCCTTTTATTTAATGACCGTACTTATCTTCAATTATTTTATATATTTTAAGATTACCTTCTGCGTCTTCTTTCAATTCTGCTGTTACAAATCCACATTCATAACGAATTACATTAGCCCTATTATCTGCTAAATTTCTTTCCGCTTCTCTTTTAATCTTTAAACATTTACTTATTTTATTTCCCTCTACTAGCATATGCCCGTCTAAACTTCCGTTGACAAACATGCAAAGAGCGATCACTTTCATTACTAACATTAGTGACTCCCATTGTTTCTAACTTTATCTTTTAGTCCTTCCACGTCTTCTTGTAATTTTTCAACTTGTTTTTTTAAGAAATTTATATTAACAGTATTTGACATCATCGATTCCATTTCTGTTTGTATACTTTCTAATTGTGATGCCATAAATTCTAGCAACATATATTGCTCACTGTCAGCAGGCAATTGTCCTAACTCTCCACGAGGCCATTTAATGCGGAATTCCGTGTTTTTTGTAAGGTCGGCTTCCATGAGCGTGCTTCTCGTCTCAACATTGTTAAGCCTTTCTTGTATTCCGAAAAAGGCGTAGACTCCAATTCCGACTGCTGCGAGTATTGATATAAGATTACGCATAGGCATAGAAATAGCAGTCTTATCACTTACATCCATCCTATCAGCCATTATTCACCATCGTAATCTTCGTGCATTGGGCAAGGAATAGGTTCTAACTTATCCTGCATCTCTTCAGATGGAGTTCTTTCTTTTTTCTGTCTAATGGATTCTTTCATTGACATATCAAGTAACTCCTTTTCCTCCATCATTTTGTCATAAAAATCTTTTTTGTCATTAATCATTATTGTGCCAATGGATTATTTGCTTTTGTTTTAATCTCTTCTATTAAAATATTTTGCAATTCATTTTCCTTTGATACAATTGCTGTCTGTTTGCTTAACTCTTCAATATCTTCTTCTAATTCCCAACCGTATTCTTCTAACATTTTAAGTTTTTCAAGAATAGGTTTTAAATTAGCAGGTTTGGGTAATCCTGCCACTTTTTCCCGCACCTCCTGTATAGATTTAACAATACCTGTTAAGTCTTGTGGTTTAATTTTTGATTCAACTTTATTATCGCCTTCTTTTATTCTATCAATAAGTTCTACTTCTAAATTAGAAATTTTTTCTTCAATAGGCGATAAATCAACAGTCTGATTAATAACAGATTTTCTTTTATCTAACTCTTCAATTTTAGCTGTCAGTTTTCCGTATTGTACAAAACCTGCACCAATAGCACCTATTACTCCTAAGAGTGCGGCTACTGAACTTAATTTAGTTACCATATTATTCATTGTTTTAATGCCTCCAACTCAGCTAATAATTGTCTTTTCTTTATGTTTATTTCTTGTATTTTTTTGTTATGTACTTCCACAGGGTCGTTATTTACATAACTGTTAAGACTTACAGTTGTGTAAATATCTTTTGAATAAACGCCTAAATCTATTTGATTAAAGAAATCTAAGTTCGTATCTGTATAAATATCTTTTGATTTATAAAAATCAGTTTTGAGATAGGCGTTTAAGTTATTATTATTAAAAAATAAATCCTCTTTCGATAAGTTCTGTGTACTTTGTTTTGTTGCTTGTGCTATTTGTTTTGCTACTTTCTTTAAATTTTGTTTTAATTTGTTTTCTATTTTGGCAACAGATGTAGAAATAGACTTGTCGGTGTCAGTGTCTCCTTCCGATTGTATTTCTTCTTGCTCTCCACCTTCTTCTGTTGATACTTCGGATTCATCAGTTCCTTCGCTACTGGATTCTGTTTCTTCCTCTGTCTCGGTTTCGGCTTGTTCATTACTTGCTACTTCCTTTTCTTCTTCTACTGTCTCTGCATTATTAGGCTCTTCCATTGCCTCTTCTTTATCTTCAATAACCTCTGGTACGCTTTCTTCGTTTGTTGCGATTTCTTCCATTGGTTCTTCCAACTCATCAAAAGATTCCTCAGTAAGTTCATCACTAAACTCCTCCTCAGTTATCTCTTCAAAAAATTCTTCGGCTGTTATACCTTCTTCCTCTAGAAACTGTTCAAACTCCTCTTCCATTCCAGTTTCTTCTATAAAACTTGTAAAATCTTCTTGAAACTCCTCTGTAAAAATTTCCTCCGTCATCATTGGAGGTTCTTCCATAAGTGTCTCTTCAAAAAATACCTCTTCCATAGTAGGCATTTCTTCAAAATCTATTTCTTCAAAAGAATCCTCAAATATTGGAGACGATTCAAAATCTACTATATCAAACTCCTCCATTTCGAAATCTTCAAAATAAACATCTTCTTCCCAAGTATACTCTTCTTCTAAAATATAAGTATCTTCAAAAACTATTTCATCATTATACCAATCAAAATTTTCTGGTATATCATCTATTATATCTACAATATCTGTATCAATATCATCTATAACATCCTGTGTTGTATCATCTATAGGATTAATATAAGTATAAGATACTTTCAATTCTACATTATCTATATCTGGGCCACAATGACTAGAACAATTAGCACTATCGTCTATATCTAACTGAGCTTTAATATCATAATCAGTAGATGTATTTGTACCAATAATTACTTTATCAGTATATGTTTGGTAATTATTATGACTACCAACTACTATTCTCTGTTGAGTTGTAGTATTACCTGCACTATCTGTTAACTCTTGTTTCATGGTAACAGTGTCTTCACCATGCCAAAACCATATGTCATTTGACATAGTGCTTGAGAAACCATTATTAATTTCAGCCTGTGTCATGTTAGTTTTTTCAGACAGTTTTATTGTCTGACTAACACCACCATTATCTAATGTAGCTAAAGAACCACTTACTCCGCATCCAGAATTACTATTATCAACAGCACTTCCAGAACATTCATTTCCCATACCTACATGGTGTTGCTGTGTTGTTCCATGATTAGTCCAACTTGTATTGCCACCAGTAAATCCAGAATTAGATAATAAATTACCTGTAGTTATTGTTTCAGCATTTAAAGTAAAGCTTAATAATAATAATGCTAATAAATATCTTACCATCCTATTCTAATCCCTAAATTATGATTATGTTCTATAAGTGGTATTTGCGGTAAAAATGTTATTGTCAACCATGCAGGTCTAAATTTTTTAGGCAACCATTTAGTTGTGTGATAATGCATTGCACCACGAATCATAAAGTATGTGATTACTTCATTCTGTCTTGGATGCTTACCCAAGATAGGATTTGTTTCATAGTATAAATCATCATGCTGAACTATTTCTAGTGTCTGCATCATGTCAATAAAATTAACAGTTTGAAAAGCTAACTCTCCAACCTTTTCTGGTTTAGATAGTTCTTCACCACTAGTTGTGAATGATAAGAGGAGTAGTATCAATAATAACTTTTTCATTTGCTTTTCTCTCTGCCTCTAATTTAGCTTTTTCTTCTGCAATTCTTTCTGCTTCTAATCTTTTTTCTTCTTCTTCTGCTTTTAATCTTGCTATTTCTTTAGCTTCTTCTTTTAGTATTCTTTCATCTACTTTAGCTATTGCTTCAGCTTTTGTTAAATATTCTTCATAATCTGGTCTAAGTTCTGGGTATTTATCCCACATTTCTTGAGCATCTTTTCCTATTTTTCCATCCCACGGACAAGGACTTCCTGCTGATTGCATAGCCGCATGGACACGAGGGTCTTGACACAAAATTGACACAGCCGCAACTTTCATACCGTAGTCATATAGTACCTTTGATAGCTTTATGCGTTCACAGTTTAAATCTCTGACATGTTTTCCCATTGAAGCACCTACACCTAGTGTGCTAATACTTCCACTTACACCCATGCTACACACATCTTGACTCATGCTTGAGAAAGATGGTGAATTAGCTGAATTTACAGGTATGGAACTCCCATTAGAAGTGGTCGTGTTCGATGTTGTTGATGTCGTTGTATTTGTTTGTCCATCATTATTATTTGTTGTTGTAGCCGTATAGCCACCTGTAATCTGTGTATTACTCCCCGAAGTATTTGTTTGGTCATTGTCATCATTTGTTGAATCCGCTATAACTGGTTTGGCAATCATAGCTATGGTTATAATCATAGCTAATATAATTAAATTCTTTAAAAACCAATTCATTATTCATTTCCCTTATCAATGTATTGTGTGTCCTAGTAGCATTTATTAACCACAGTGTAATGTACACGGAACACAATATGAACCGTCATCATAAATGTATGTTTTATTTGTTGATGTTACTTTAGCTATTGTTTTAGAACGCATTATATCATCTGCTTGTACTTTTGCTGTTCCGTCACCCTTGCTTGATAATAAATCACCAATAGCAACTGTTTCATCCTTGTGTACTCTAATAATAAAAGCTCCAAGTGCCGCTACATTCATATCATTGACACCATCATCTGGCTCATTATCCCAATTAGAAAATACTCCGTAGACAGCCTTGCTATCTTCTGTATCTGATATTTTAGTCATAGGTAATTGTTCATTATCTGCTAATTCTATTTCAGCATCATATTCAATACCAGATTTTGCAGTATGTTTAATTATATCTCCTACTGACTTTCCATCTGGTAAAGCAATCTCATCACGCCCTATCTTTTCTGTATCTAAACCTTTATCAACTGTATATTTAACTCTATACCAATCAATCATGGTAGCTATGGTTTCCATTACAGTTCCACGAAGTATTGTTGGTTGTGAATTATCTGCAAGTCTCCCCCAGTGAGCACCACAAAAAGTATTATATTGTATGGTTGTGCCACTTGATGTTACATTTCCTTCTGCTGAATTAGAATGTCTAAATTGTTGGATAAGTCCATCAGTACCTTCTCTATTTAAAATCAACACATTAGAAGAATCAACAACATGGTAATTTTCAGAATGGCTTATTAGACCACCTGCAGTAGTTTCAGACCAAGAATCACAAGCAAAAAGTGTACGCCTAGTATAGGTTTCCAATATCTGGTTGATAGCTGCACTAACTGTAAGTTGCATTGAGTTACCACTATGAAAATATTCTATTTTTCCTATATTACTATCGCCAGAATCTCCAAAAGCAATACCACTTTTGCTACTAGTACCGGCTAGAATTGACACTCCACAATTACCAGAGCCTTCAAGTACTAATTCATCATAGCTAGTGTCTGCAGCAGTCACTCCACTAGAAGCTGTTGTAATATGGATAAATCCCATATCTGGTCTATCGTGTAATGAAAATCCAGCGATGTTGGCACTAGCGTCACAGAAAAAGAAATTTGCTTGGTCGTCTGATTCAACTCTAAAATCTTGGTTATCTCCATCTTCATTAATAACAACTTCATTATCTGTAATTGTAACACAATCATCATTACTTGAAGAGGTATCATCTATTCCCGGAAAAGCAGTTTTTGCATAAGTTTTAATTCTTGAAGCCGTGACTTTTCTGTTTGTTCCACCTGCTCCATCGTCTACGATGAATAAGTCAGCGTCAACAATAGCGGCTCCTATATCTGTAGCACCATCTATATCTAAATCAGCTACAGCTAATGAACCATCTGGAAAAACTGGAGTTGATTGAAAAGTTGCAACTCCACTAACATTTAGTGTTCCATTTAAGTCCACTGCCGTGGCAGTTAAATCAATCTCGTCAGTTGCTCCCAGTGATAATACTGCATTACTAGAACCTTGAATAAATTGACTAGCATCATTGAAACAAATCTTATTCGTTGAATTTAGTGTTAATCCTGTTCCGTCTGTATGTGTTAAAGTAGTATCACCATCAGCTCCAAATTTAAGGACAGACGAATCTGACCCTAAAGATAAATTATCGGCAATAGTAACTGTATCATGACCTAGTGTTATTGCATCAACATTCGATGTAATCGTTCCTGCTACTATCTGTGCATAATGCGAATCGTCAGCGTCATAAAGCTTCAGTCCGCCAGTCGCATTTACTCTAATCTCTGCCATTTATTCTCCTATTTAATGTAATACAGGTCAATGCCCGATTCCAAATTTTTCATTTTAGTCCAAGATGTCGGTACAATTGCTGTATCCCTAATTGGAACTTGTCCAAGTAATCCTACAATCGCCCATTCTTTTCTTCTTTCACCTCTTGATGTATAAGATAAACTAGGGTCATAGGATGAATTAACTTTAGGTCTTATTTTTGATTCTTCTCTATAGTTAGCTGCTAATTTTTCCTCATCCGTAGTTGGTATAACAAAATCCATTGTATTACCATCACCATCAAGTTCATAATTTCTTGTTTCCGTAGTCCAAAAGGGTGAGTTGGTATCACAATCAATTTCTCTTTTTAATTTTTTTGCAGGTAATCTATCTTTCATAAGATTAAATCTTTTTGTTATTTCCCCCTTCGCATCCAATTCATTCCATTTACAAGCAGTATAAGATTCAGTTTTCATTATGCCCCAAACATCTGTTTCATATTTATCTTTCCATTTGAATGTCTGTTCTCCACCAACCATTGCTGATGTATTATTAGGTCTAACTGCACCCAATACCTTTGCCTCTTCTCCTGCCTCTGCTAGTCTTACTTTACCACTATCTAATACAACAGTCATTCCGTAGGCATTAGTCACTGCTGTGTCATTAGCTAGTTCCGTTTTCCATTCAAAATACTCTGCATAGTCAACTGTTGTTGAAGCGTTCATTGCACCTTCAGTAGTTAAAACTCCTCCTTGAGTTAAACTCATTTCGTGATCCCACGAACCACCACTATACTGTGACCACAACAAATTATCAACAGCACCACCTCCAGCAGCATTAACATCACCATGAGCGTGTACCCATTTATCAGCATTATCATCTTCTTGATCTGTAGAAAGATAAAAAAATGCTCCTTTTCCTTCTCCACCAACCATTGTCATACCAGCTAAGTCTGAAGCAGCACCGTGGTCGAAAAAAATTCCATCACCAGTAGCTGTATTTGTAAAAGAAATATGAGGAAAAGAACCAGACGAAAACAGATTAACACGGCTTCCATTAAGTTTTAAATCTCCAGTACCAGAATCCGTAATATAACTATGTGAGCCATCATGAAAAATTTCCAAATCTTCACTATCTCCTAATAATAATTTTATACTGTCGTTCATCTTGCAACCATTACCCGAAGTTTCAAAATGAAGTACATTATTATTATATAGTTTTACCGCTCCATCATCGGCACAAGTTAAAAAAGTTTCTCCTTCATCAGCACTTCGTAAAACTATGTTATCACTAGCTTGGATATATAAACTTCCCGTACCTGCATCTGTTAGTTTAGTATTGCTCCCATCATGTACAATGGTAAAATCACTTCCAGTACCAAATATTAATTTGGCATTATCTGGAAACAATAAATCATCTGTACCAGTAGGAACATAAGCAACTACAGTATCAGCATCATTTTTAATTGTTACATCACCAGTCGAGCCTTGTCCTGTAAGTATTAGCCCTTCTGCCGCCGCATATCCAATTGCCGCATTGTCTCCAGAAGAAGTGTCACCGTCTGGTTCAAAAGTTGCCGCAGTTGCTACAGTTGTAACATCTAAAGTAGATGCCATAGATACAGCACCTGCAAAGGTTGCCGCCTTAGCTTCGGTAAAAGATAACATAGGTGTCGTTCCAACTGTAGACCCTAAACCAATTAATAAATCGTCTGCTGAATCATCAAGAGCAATATAAAAATCTTGTGCATTTCCGTCAAATATTAATGCCGCATCTTCTGCTCCTGCATCACCAATGGTAAATGTTGGCGTAGTTCCAATTAAAGAAACGTCACCACTAATTCCACCATCCTTGATTAAAAGACCGTCAATGGTAACTCCACCTGCGGATGTTTTTTCCGATATGGTATCTACTTTAATTTCGCTGGCCATTATTTTTTATCCTCTCCGTTTGGTAGATTCTTCTTCAGCACTTCCGAGTAGTGTGCAGATAGTATCTTGTTTTTCTCCAACCTATGCATTAGGTCGGTTTTTTCGTTAAGTAATACTTGGACATTGTTAAAGGCAACCTTTGCCTTGCCATCCAGTTTTGTTTCATCGTATTCTTTTTTATCTATTGTGAACATTATGCGTCATCCCTTGCTTTACGGTTTTTATAATCACTTCTCGCTGTAACTAAAGCTACAAAATCCGCTTGGTTACTTGGAATAGGGTCAGTGAATGAATCATCATTCATTAATTTTTGCGACCATTCTGTGTGCATACGTTTCCAACAGTTGGAAATCTTGCCTTTTAATGCATTATCTATCCACAAATCTATACCTGCGTTATCCGTGTCATTGTATAAATCGTTTGATAGTATTGTTTGCTGTAAGTCTGTTATACTTACAGTTTTATTATGTGTTGCCATTTTATACCTCCTTTAAGGTTAATTGTTTCATTATTTTTAGCACACTAAAAATCCTGTAAAATATCCATTGTCTTGAGTATCTAATGTATCAGAATCACCAATTACTGTTATTGATGTCTGACAAGTGTCACTAGCATCCATATCCGCTAGTACACAAGCTGTAAGTGTAAGGGCATTACCTGCTGAACTATTGGTATTACGAACTGTACTAAAATTAACATCTATAGCGTGATAATTAGTATTACTTGTTTTAAATTTCATAACCATTCCATTCATATCGCTAGTTCCACCATACACATCTAAAGAAAAAGTAAAAAAATACTTTCCTGTTACTGGAGCCGTAAATGTATCCGAAGCAAAATCTCCGTTTAAATCAAAACGCTCAGAGTTCCATGTAGAAACAACAAATTCTGTTCCTCCTCCTGTTTGGTTTGCTAGACTTGCTGATTTAGCACTAAAAGCAGGTTGTAATGGTTTGGTTACAATACCCGCACTGTCAATTACAATAGCATTGGCATCACTTGTTTGAAAAACCATACTATTATCGCCATGATTATAATAAATTTTTCCTATGTCATCATTTCCAGAATCTCCAAAATATATTGTTCCATAACCATTAGTAGCACTTAAAATTGATATACCATTTGCCGCCCCACTTGTACCATCTTCCAAAACAAGTAACGCTGCTTCTGAATCTGCTGTCGCACTAGAGTCTGCCTTTTTAATATGAATACCTTCGCCTAAATCTTTTGTTCCTACAGCACCCACACCTAAACCACTAGCAACAAGATTTAAATCATCGGCACTTTCATCCCAAAGCATATAGCTACTGGCTGTCGCTCCGAAGAATTTAACATCATGTCCTGTATCGTCTACACCTACTGTCAAAGTTGCTGTACATTGTAATGCAGAACCAGAAAAAGTTAAATTTGCTTCTGCATCCAGTTCAGTTGTTGTAGAGCCAATTGTAACAATCTCATTTGCCGTAGCATTATTTATAGTTGTTCCTGCATATGTTTTAAGTCTTGAAGCCGTTACTTTTCTGTTTGTTCCACCTGCTCCGTCATCTACAATAAATAGGTCGGCATCTACAATCGCAGCCCCAATATCTGTTGCTCCATCAATATCTAAATCTGCTACAGCAACGCCTCCATCTGGGAAGACAGGGTTTTGTGCAAATGTTACTACTTGACTTGAATTGACAGTCATTGCTGGTGTTGTGCCAAGAGCACTACCTAGTCCTATAACTAAACTATCCGATGAATCATCCAACCCAACATGATAGTCCTGTGCGTTACCATCAAAAAGAATTAATGCATCCTCTGCGGTTGCATTTCCTATTGTCAGTTTTGGTGTTGAACCATCTATTTGTATTGTTCCCATTATACTATTACCACGTTACCCGTTATTGTTACTGTTGATGTAAATGTCACAGGGCCTGCTAAAACAGCAGACTCAATTGTTTGACTTGCATCCATACTTGCCGCATGATGCTGAATAGCTTCATTAGGTGCTGTACACCCAATATACTGTATTCCATTAATTATTGCTACTTCACTCATTTAATTCTCCTATTCGCTTATTGTGTCAATATAGCTTACCCAAATGTCTAAGCCACTTGCTGTATCACAATCGTGCCACAATACATCACCACTCACCATAACAATTTTTGCTCCCCCTTGTATCAGTTCGATACTTCCGCCCGGAGGAATTGGAGTACTTTTGGCAATGTAGTATAATGCACTACTTCTTACCATATAAATATCCACTTTGATTGTTGTAGTGAGAATGTTTGTACAACGAATGCCAATAACAGCGTCATAGTTACCACCAGTCAGTATTGCTGCTGCTGTAGTTCCTTGTGCTCTTGCTACTACATTTCTAAAATCTTGTGCCATTTATCCTCCTATACTAAAGGGCAACGGCCATTGCTAAAGCGAAACCTGCTGAAGCGGCTGACCCTGCCATATATGTTTTAACAGCAGTTACATTTGTCATTTTCATTGTACCACCATCGTTAATTAAAATTCCGTCTCCATCTGCTAATGCATCTGTTCCTCTCGCTGTTCCACCATCTATTAGATTTAATTCAGCCGCAGTTGTTGTTACATTTGTACCACCAATATCTAAAGTAGTCATGGAGACTTCTCCTGCCACAGTAGCAATTCCACTAGCAACAGTTATTAAGTCTGTATCGCCAGTATGACCAATTGTTGCACCATTAATAATTACATTATCAACAGTAAGTGTAGTTAGAGTTCCTAATGAAGTAATATTTGATTGAGCCGCAGTTGTTACTGTAGCCGCAGTACCAGATACATTTCCTGTTACATCACCTGTTAAAGGCCCTGCAAAAGCATCAGAAGTAACTGTACCATCAAAATACGCATTTTTAAATTCTAAAGAACTCGTACCTAAATCTATTTCGTTATCAGTAGAAGGGGATAATGCACCGTCACCAATAGTTAATCTATTAGAGCCACCTGTTTTTATTGTAATAACATCTGAACCAGAAAAAGTTATGGCTGTATTTGTATCACCGTCTCCAGTAATTGAATCTAATTGAATATCTCCTGCATTAGTAATTGCAGAGTCACTAAAATCTATTGTTCCTGTAACATCAAAAGTTCCACCTACGCTTAAATTTCCAGTTACAGTAGCATTGTCATTTATTGTTGTTTCAGAAGTTGTGTGTCCTATTGAAATTGGTACACCAGATGTTGCAGTACCTATGGTAATGCCATTTGATGTATTGGAATTATCTATGTTTAATGATGTTGTCGCATCCATTGAAATAGTCGTGCCGTCAACGGCAAATGTTCCATCAATGTCTGTATTGTCTAAGTTTGATGTTCCGTCTATATCCATGTTGCCAGAGATATCTAATTCTGTAGCAGCGACTATACCTGTTGAAGTAATAGCACCAGAACCAACTGTTCCCGCTAAAGTTACATTTGCACCACTAAAGGTTGCTGCGGTAGTTGTTCCAGATTTAATAATTAAATTTCCAGAAGTATTTGTTGCACTACCAAAAGTAGTACCGCCATCTTTAAAAAATATATCTCCACCATCAGCATCAAGAATAATATCTGTTGTTGCATCTACAGTAAAATTACCAGAAGATGATAAGTGAGGAGTTCCAAACATACTGAGAACCTCATCACTGCCATCTATATAGATAACATCTTTCATTCCAGTTGGTATAGTGACCGTTGCTGCACCACTTCCAGAGGTACAGATGACAGAGCCATCCGAACCGTTAATAATAAAATAGTTTACTTGTGCATCTGGGAATGTAACAGTTCTAGTTGTACCGGGTGAACCAGTAAACTTTATTGTTGCGTGTCTTCCATTGTTATCTGCTGTTCCATCAGCAAAAGCTAAAGTTACATTACCAGAGGCAACACTTACTTCGACATATCCACCAATAGCATCATCGAGAAGATCAATAAGGTTTTCATTAAGTGCGTCACCCCATGAACCTTCATTTTCTCCATCAGTTTGCTTTATAAAGCCTAGTTGTGTATAATTTGACATATTATTTCCTTAATTTGCGTGTCCTGTTGTCCAAGTTTCTGTTCCATCAGATGTTGTATCTAAAACAGTCCAAAATTTTACTGTTCCTGTTGCTA
>VTLG01013191.1_pt1 | contig 21706 bp, 22 predicted proteins | sample 4694571 | NCBI WGS metagenome assembly VTLG01 (sample SAMN12604809, study PRJNA352737) | marine metagenome | biome: ENVO:00000447; feature: ENVO:00000209|ENVO:00000569|ENVO:01000036; material: ENVO:00002151; isolation source: viral sequences binned using virsorter ... | reverse complement strand
GATTTAGTTGGTTATGATTTTCCTAAGAGTTCTGTACATGAATACTTGTCAGATAAATATGGTGTTGATATTGACAAAGGAAAGACTAAGACGTTCCAATATTTGTATGGTGGCATTCCAAATAAGATTGCTGATAAGATTGAATTTTTAAATATGACCAAAAATTTGATTAATGAAATGTGGATTGAGTTCAATGATAAGAAAAAGATAGAAACTCATATTTATAATAGACAACTGAAAGATGAGAATTTAGACAATCTAAATCCTCAGAAGTTATTTAATTACTACATTCAGTCGTATGAAACAGAACGAAATGTTAAACTCTTAATGAAATTACATCAATATTTATTATCAAGAAAGACCAATATTGTTCATTATAACTATGACAGCTTTTTATTTGATTATAATAAGAGCGATGGAGTACAAACAATATATGATATTAAGAAAATTCTAGAAGAAAATGGTTTCATGACTAAAACAAATGTTGGTTTAAATTATGGGGAAATGAAAATATATGAATTCTAAAATAAATTCAATATGGTTGGATTGGAGAGATAAAGTTCCCAGTGGTGTGCCCAATCCAAGTAATGATTATCATTTGGCATTGTTGAAAGAGGTTTGTCTTAATAGTGGTATTGACCAAAAAATAATTGACAATGCTATCTTATTTTTAGAAAAGGACGATGATAAATATCAGTCAGTTGGTTATGGAAAATATAAATTAAAGAAAGATATTGGTCCAGATGGTAAGGGAAAAGAAGGCTCACCAACTTTTGAAAAAGACGATACAGGAAATTATGTTAAAGTAGGTGAAGAAGATGGTGAAGAGGATAAGGAAGATAAAGCAACAAGTATATCTGGTCCTGATATATCTACTGATTCTTTTGCTGAAAAAGGATTGACGGGTAAGTCCGATGATGAAGAAGATGAGCCAAAATCAAAAGAAGATAAACCAAAAGGAACGCCGACAAAACCATTTTCTTCTAAGACACAAGAAAATCACAAAAATTATGTAAATGGGGCAAAAAAGATTAGAGATGCTGAAGAAGATGAAGATAGAAAAAAAGGAATAACTGTATTAGTTGAAAATTGGGAAAAATTTGTAAATGCTAAAACTGAAGAAGATAAGATTGAAGCTATTGAGGCTCTAATTGATTATAATCTTATAGAGAGAAATCAATGGAGTGAAAAATCAAAAGGAAAGATTTATATATCATCTAATGCCATGGGTATTCCTTATAAACATTTTATGGGTGGAAAACAAGGTGATGCTGTAACTGAGGATATAAATAGAATAATAAGACAACAGGGTCTTGATGTAAATATGAGGAATAATTCAGCTGATAGGGCATTAGCTGATTTGAGTGGTAAACACAATGAAGCTGGTGTTGTTGCTTTATTAGATCCATCGAAAGAAAATCAAAAAGCTTATAATGAGAATAGAGAAAAATATAGAGAACTTGGTAACGATGATTCAGAGGCACATCAACAAAATGTAGATGCTGTAAAACTGATAAAAGATTCTTTACCTGAGGGTTCTGAAATAAAAAAATCTATTCAAGTTGGTGGTATAGGTAGTAAAAAGTTAATGGATTTATATGGGATAGATGAAAAGGTTGATCCTACAGATATGATAGTTGTATATGATGACAACGGTGTGGAAAAAGTTATGAAGATATCAGCAAAAATCTATAGTAACCCAAATGATATAACTATGAAAAACTCTGGTACTAAATCTGCTGGTAATACTTATCTTGGAGAAGTTATTGGTGATCCAATTGATGCTAAATTACAATCCATAAGAGATAAACATAATTATCAAGAAGAAGGTATAAGTTCAGATGACCAAAAAAATAGAAAAAGAGAATTTAGGGAAGAGTATATAAAAGAATTTGGCAGTGGTATGAAAAAACTAACTGAAACAAAAGAAGGTCAAGAGCAATTAACTCAAATGTGGAAAGATGTTCATGGTTGTGGACATGATGTACATACTTTAATTGTAAATAAAAAAACTGGCGAATCACAAATTAAAGATCCAGATCATTATTGTGATCCAAAACCACCTTTTGATATAACATATGATGGTGGTAAGGTTGTGATTAACTTAGATACTCAAACTGATGAATATGTTCAAATTGATTGTAAAACGGAAATGAACAGCTCACCTAAGTTATTATTTAAACATAAGGTGAAGAAAAAATAGTATGAGAACTCAACTTCTTTGCACATTTACAAACCAAAAAAATCTTGAGCAGACAACTCATGACATAACCAAGAATTTTAATGTTATATTTGAAAAGATTTATGTGTTGCAAAATGAAAATAAGACACATGAATTGATTTGTACATATAATGTTGATCAAGATGAAGAGATAAATTATAATGATGTCAAAAATACTATTTCATTACACAGAAAAAAGATAACCAATACATTATATACAATTAATGCATTAAACGAATTAATCATGGAAATAAATAATGGAATATTGGATACATCGTATCAGATACCGTGGGATGTTTATAAAAATACAATCCTGATTACAAACAAAGATGGGTTATCTCGAATACCAACAAGAATATTGAAAATAATTAATTTATAAAAAAAAACGCTTGTTTTTTTGCCCAAAAGTTGTTATATTAATATAATTCAAAAACAGATTCTATGTTATATTTATACATAGATAATAAACCTTAAATAATAAATCAGGAGAATAAACATGGATATAGAAGCCATAAAATCACGTCTTAATCAGTTACAGAATACATCGTCAACTAATTTTTGGAAACCACAACCTGGAAAGTCACAAGTTAGAATTGTACCTTATTCACACAATAAAGAGAATCCGTTTAGTGAATTATTTTTTCACTATTCTTTGGTGCCGAACAAAACTGTTTTGTCACCTTTATCTTTTGGTCGTCCCGACCCAGTTCAACAATTTGCTGACAAATTGAAGTCAAGTGGAAATAAGGATGAGTGGATTCAAGGTAAAAGGATTGAACCAAAGATGAGAACATTTGCACCAGTCGTTGTTCGTGGAGAAGAAAACGAGGGAGTAAAGTTCTGGGGATTTGGTAAAACCGTTTATCAGGAATTACTTGGAATTATTGCTGATCCAGATTATGGTGATATTTCTGATGCCTCAAATGGTCGAGATATTGTAGTTGAACGCCAAACTGCAGCCGAAGCAGGCAATCAGTATGGGAAAACAACTATTCGAGTAAAACCTAATCAGACTGCTTTGGCTGATGAAGGTGATGTGCTTGAAAAGTTGTTGAATGAGCAATCCAATTTAACAGAGTTGTATAATGAACCGTCGTATGATGAATTGAAAGAACATCTTTCTAAATTTTTAAATCCGTCGGATGGTAATTCTGAAGAATCGGAACCTGAAATGGTTACTACAAATGCATCTTCTAAAGTAGAAGATGATTTTGACAAATTGTTCAATTCATAAACCCGCGGGATGGTGGGGTGGTTTCCTCCTTTCTCCGCCCCACCTATAAAAATAGGATAAGTTATGTCAAATAGAGATGAATTAGCCGAAGTAATTGCTTCGGAATTAAATAAACAATTCAAATCACATCAAGTTGCATATTTTTTAGATGGTGTACAAGAAGCTCCAACAGATGTTACTGATTGGATTTCAACTGGTTCTACGATATTAGATTTAGCAATATCAAACAAACCACATGGTGGATTTGCTGCTGGTAGAATAACAGAAATAAATGGACTTGAAAGTAGTGGTAAATCATTGATTGGAGCACATGCTCTTGCTACTACACAAAGAAAAGATGGACTTGCTGTTTATATAGATACTGAATCTTCTGTTTCATCTGAATTTTTACATGCTATTGGTATTGATACTGATAATATGTTATATGTTCATTTGGAAACAGTTGAAGAAATTTTTGATACTATTGAAACGATTGTTACAAAGACTCGTGAATCAAGTAAAGATAAATTAGTTACGATATTAGTGGATAGTTTAGCAGCTGCATCAACAAAAGTTGAAATGGATGCTGACTTTGATAAAGATGGTTGGGCTACGGCTAAAGCGATTATCATATCAAAGGCCATGAGAAAGATTACAAATCTTATTGCAAGACAACGAGTATGTTTGATTTTTACAAATCAATTACGACAAAAACTCGGTGTGATGTTTGGTGATCCGTGGACTACAAGTGGTGGAAAGGCATTGCCATTTCATTCATCAACTCGTATCCGTCTAAAGAATATGGGTCAGATCAAAGATACCAAGAAAAACACTATTGGTATTAAAATACGTGCTCAGGTAATAAAAAATCGTTTAGGTCCACCTTTGAGAAGTGCTGATTTTGCACTTTATTTTGATAAAGGTATAGATGACTTTGGTAGTTGGTTAGAAGTGTTAAAAGCACATAATCTCGTCAAACAAGGTGGTGCTTGGTATACTATGAATGACCATACTGGTAAAGAGTTAAAATTTCAATCTAAAGATTTTCAATCATTGATGGCAGACGTAGATTTTCAGAAATATACTTATGATTTGATATGTGAAAAGGTCATATTAAAATATGATTCCGGTAAATTGGGAATAGATGATGTTTCCACGAGTGATGAGTTTGCGGATGAGTAATGGATATGACCGTAAATTATTAAACCGACGATTTGAAGATTTAGAAGAAGAATTATCTCAAATACCTGAGATAAGACACCCAAATGACCATGTGCTTTTAATAGATGGTCTAAATACGTTTATCAGAAGTTTTAGTGTTAACCCATCGTTGAATGATGATGGTTCTCACGTAGGTGGTTTAGTAGGATTCATGAAATCCATACGTTTTGCTATAAATAAGTTTAAACCCACCCGATGTGTGATTATTTTTGATGGTAAAAATGGATCTAAACCAAGACAAAAAATATTTTCTTTATATAAGGGTGGTAGAAAAGTAAAAAGCCGTCTTAACAGAAATGTCGATTGGAATTTAGCTCCACATGATGAGCAACAATCGATGAAATTACAGTTGGGTAGATTGGTTGAGTATTTAGAACATTTACCATTGACTTTATTAGCATATGATAACCTTGAGGCAGATGATGTAATCAGTTATGTTAGTAATGTCACTTTAAAAGATTCTAGGTCTACAATTATGTCTACGGATAAGGATTTTTTACAGTTGGTTGATGATAGAGTTGAACTTTATTCACCTACCAAAAAAATAACGTATGATGCTGATTTAGTTAAAAAAGAGCTTGGAATTTACCCACGAAATATGCTAACTTGTAGAGTCGTAGATGGTGATAAATCAGATAGTATTCCTGGAGTTAAAGGTGTAGGTATAAAAAGTTTGATAAAAGAATTCCCTATATTATCAGAGGATAAGGATTTTGATATTATGATGTTGTTAGATTCAGCAAAGACAAAAGCAACACGAGTATCAAAAATGGTAAACGATAGTGAATATATTATTAAGAGAAATTATTTATTGATGCAGTTGAATGAGCCAGAAATACCGAATCATGTTAAATTAAAGATAAATGATGCAATTCATTCTGTAGTGCCACAATTGGTTAAGTATAAGTTTCAAAGGTTGTTTGTTGAAGATAAATTGTGGGGACAAATACCAAATTTTGATACTTGGGTTACTGAATTTATGATATTGGATAGGTATTGGAATAATAAATGAATAAAACAAAAACAATATCCGAATATGGATTTAGTTTTCAAGTAAAATTTATAGTTTGCTTGATTACGGATAAATTGTTTTTGGAACAAATAGTAGATATATTAGATGAGAAGTATACTAGTAATGATGCATTTCGTTGGTTAATAAAGGAAATAAGAGAATATTACAACGAATACAAAGATGTTATTACCATGAATGTCTTTAAAATCAAAATCCAAGAAATAGATTCTGATTTATTACAGGTTAATGTCAAGGATGTATTAAAAGAAGTATTTAAAAATATGGAATCGGCCGACCTTGATTATGTTAAAGACAAGTCATTGGATTTTCATAAATCACAAGTATTAAAGGATGCTATAGTTGAATCAGCTAAAATATTAGAACGAGACGGAGATAGTGACGAAATAAAATCTTTAATTGATACGGCGATGAGAGCTGGAGTTGAAAGAAATTTAGGTCACGATTATTTACAAGATATTGATGCTAGATATGAAGAATCCGCAAGAATAACAACACCAACACCGTGGGATATAATAAATGAATTAATGCAAGGTGGTTTGGGTGCTGGTGAGTTGGGAGTTATTGTGTCTCCTGCTGGTATAGGTAAAACTTGGGTATTATCTGCTATGGGAGCATATGCTATAAGTCAAAAATTGAATGTGGTTCATTATACTTTAGAATTGAATGAGGCTTATGTTGGATTGAGATATGATAGCATCTTTTCTGGATTTGAGGGTCAGAATTTAAAGTATCATAAAGAAGAAGTGATGGAAAGGTTATTTAAGTTGGATGGTAAATTGACAATTAAGTATTATCCAACTAAATCTTGTACTGTTAATACTTTATCTGCTCATTTGAAGAAGGCTATGACATTTGGTGAAAAGATAGATATGGTAATAGTTGATTATGCTGATATTATGAGAGATATACATAAAACGCGTGAGATGAGACATGCTCTTGGAAATATATATGAAGATTTGCGGGGGATGGCTGGTGAATTTCAAATTCCAGTATGGACAGCATCACAGGCAAACAGAAGTGCTCTTGATGAAGATGTGATTGAGGCGTCAAGAGTTGCAGAAAGTTATGCCAAGGTAATGGTTGCAGATTTTGTTATGTCATTGAGCCGTAAGATAGAAGATAAGATAGGAAATACAGGTAGGTTTCATGTTATCAAGAATCGGTTTGGTCCTGATGGGTTAACTTATCCAGCACGTATTAATACCAATATTGGTAAAATTGAGTTATTCGAATCGACATCGATACAAGGTAAAGATGTTCAACATAAAATTAATAACCGTGATAATCAGGCTAAGCAAATATTGTCACAGAGATACGAAGATTTGATGAGTGGAGAAGAAATTGATAACTAATGCTCAAGTATTAGTAGAAACTTTTGGTTATGCCGGAGACGACTTGGAGTTTGAAAGAGTCATTAATGATATTAGTAATGTTGATATTGATTATGGCATTGAAGTGGTATTTGGTTATTATAGAAAACATGGATTTCCTCATTATAAAATTCGTGAAGATGAAAAACATACTCATATGAGAAAGTTACAGAGATTTAATGTTGATAGTATTTTTATTAATAATGAAATCGTTCAGACGATGCATTGTTTACGGTTGGCTTGGACATATTTTCCACATTTTTGGGAAGTTAAATGTGGTGGCGCTAAACAATCACCAATGGATATCTACAATGATGATGATAAATTTAAATCAACTATCCGTAAGTGTTGGAATTGGAATTTAAAACACTTTAAGGGTGAAGAAGAAATGGAAAAAAATAAATTCCACGAAAATAGACTTAGACAATCCTTAAAGATTTACACAGGAACTCAATCAGTAAGTAATTTCAGACCAACGGCAGCCAAACTCATTTATGAGAAGTTTGGTGGTGATGGAGTAGTGTGGGATATGAGTTGTGGCTGGGGTGGACGGTTATTAGGGTTTCTTGCTGCATCTAATACCAAACATTACATAGGAACTGAACCATCTACAAAAACGTATGAAGGTTTATTAAAAATTAAAAAAGATTTCGAGTATCTTGGTAAGGAAGTTGATATATATAAACAAGGTAGTGAGGATTTTATTTTCGGTGAATCACTTGATTTATGTTTTACTTCACCACCATATTTCGATACGGAAAAATATTCAGATGAGGATACTCAGTCTTATGTCAAATTTCCAACACAAGATGATTGGGTAAATGGTTTTTTAAGAAGTACAATAGAGAATTGTTATACTGGATTAAAAAAAGGTGGTTATATGTTGTATAATATAGCAAATACATCAAAGTATAAATTTATAGAAGAAGAAACAGTAAAGATTTCAAAAGAATTGGGTTTTATCCAAGAAGATACGTTACAATTGACATTATCAAGTGTAATGGGAGCTGGATATAAGTATGAACCAATATTTGTTTTTAAAAAATCATAATATATCAAAAAGATGAAGATTAACTTAATATTTATGAATGTATCATTCCACATAAGATTGTTAGCATTTAGTTTGAAAAGGTATTTTATATGAGTAAAAAGTTTTTATTATCAGAAAATTTTATTAATAAATATAAACGGAAAAAACCCCCGTTTGGTTTTAATGGTCTTGGTGAATTGGTTTATATGAGAACTTACTCTCGTATCAAAAAAAACGGAAAAAATGAGAGATGGTGGGAAACTGTTAAACGTGTCGTAGAAGGTACATATGCAATGCAAAAAAAATGGATTGATTCACATCAATTAGGGTGGAACGCGTGGCAAGCCCAACGGTCAGCACAAGAAATGTATGACCGAATTTTCAACATGAAGTTTTTGCCGCCGGGTCGAGGTCTTTGGGCTATGGGAACGTCCATTACCGAGAAAAAAGGTTTATATGCCGCCCTAAATAATTGTGCATTTGTATCTACTGGTACAATCAAAGATGACTATTCAAAACCCTTTTGTTTTTTGATGGATGCTAGTATGTTAGGTGTTGGTGTTGGATTCGATACGAAAGGTGCTGGTGAAATTGTTGTTAAGGGACCTAATACAGATAGGAAAAGTGAACAATTTGAAATACCTGATTCAAGAGAAGGATGGGTAGAATCAGTTAAGTTACTTTTAGAGTCATATTTTCATGGAACAAGTGTTGTTTATTTTGATTATGATATGATTAGGGATGAAGGAGAACCAATTAAAGGATTCGGTGGAGTATCAAGTGGTTATGAACCATTACAAGAAATTCATCAAGAGATTCGTAAAGTATTAGACAAGAATGTAGATGAACCAATTTCAGTTACTACAATAGTTGATGTTATGAATCTCATAGGAAAATGTGTCGTAGCAGGCAATGTTCGTAGAACTGCAGAAATAGTATTTGGTGATCCATATGATGATGAATATTTAGATTTAAAAAATTATGAAGTTAATCCACATAGAGAAACTTATGGGTGGACTTCTAATAATTCTTTGTTTGCGGAACTTGGTATGGATTATACTGAAGTGTGTAAGAGAATTGTGGATAATGGTGAACCTGGATTTGCTTGGTTAGAAAATATGAGAGGCTATAGTAGACTTAAAAATGGTAGGGATAATAAAGACCACAGAGCAATGGGTGGAAATCCTTGTTTAGAACAAACGTTAGAATCATATGAGTTATGTTGTCTTGTTGAAACTTTTCCAAATAATCATGAATCATTAGAGGACTATAAAAGGACACTTAAATATGCATATTTATATGCTAAGACAGTAACACTTGGAAAAACACATTGGCCAGATACCAATAGAGTTATGTTAAGAAATCGTAGGATTGGTTGTTCAGTAAGTGGTATTGCACAGTTTATTACAAAACATGGAATGGAAGTATTAAGAAAATGGTTAGAAGAGGGGTATGAGAATATTCAAGAGTGGGATAAACAATATAGTGATTGGTTTGCAGTTCCAAAATCAATTAAAACCACATCAGTAAAACCAAGTGGTACAGTTTCATTATTAGTAGGGGCAACTCCGGGAATGCACTACCCAGAGTCAAGATTTTATATTAGAAGAATGAGATTGTCAAATCAATCAGAACTGATAGAACCATTAAAGAAAGCTGGATATAATGTAGAACCAGCATTTGGTTCGGAAAATTCAACAATGGTGGTAGATGTACCAGTAGATATGGGTGAGGGTATTAGAACTGCGGCTGAACTTTCGATCTGGGAACAATTCAGTTTAGCAGCGTTCTTACAACGACATTGGGCAGACAACCAAGTTAGTTGTACTGCAACATTCGACCCCGAAACAGAAGCAGATGAACTACCACACGTATTAAAATATTTTCAATATAGATTAAAGGGCATATCATTATTACCAAGAAAAAATGGTGGAGCTTATAAACAGATGCCGTATGAAGCAATAGATGAAAAAACATATCATTTTGAAGTTGAGAAACTTGGTAAGTTGAGTTTTGTAGGAGTAGAAGGTGAAGAAGCAGAAATAGATAAATTTTGTAATAATGATGTTTGTGAGATTATACCAATTTCAGGTGATGAATAAAATTCACATACAAAAAGCGGACAGGCAGACGACACACCTGTGGAAAAATGTGTCATAACTTCGTTAACGAAAATAACAGGGAGACGTTTTATGAATAAACGTAATCTAATATCTTCATTATTGATATTTTTCGCACCAATTGTTCTTTGGGGACAATCGGTGTCGGGAGTTGTTGGTGATGGAGATAAACCTTTGGCTGAAGCAAATATAGTAGTTGAAGGTACTGATTTAGGAGCTACATCTGCAGATGATGGTTCTTATATTGTTGTCCTAGAGGGCGGCACAGGTACTTATACAATTACTGCTTCATTCATTGGGTACTCATCGTTATCCAGAGAGATAGTGGTGGGTGAAGAAAATGTAGGTGTTGATTTTGTATTATCAATTGATGCACTTACTATGTCTGCACTTGAAGTTTTGGCTTCTCGTGCTGATGAAAAAACACCTGTTGCTTACACTACAGTATCTAAAGCAGATATGGAAGTTCGTCTTGGTAGTCAAGACATTCCTATGGCTTTGAATACTACGCCAAGTGTATATGCAACACAACAAGGTGGCGGAGCAGGAGATGCTCGTATTAATGTAAGAGGTTTTAACCAACGGAATATAGCCGTAATGATTAATGGTGTTCCCCAGAATGATATGGAGAACGGATGGGTTTATTGGTCTAATTGGGATGGTGTAGCAGATGCTGCTCATTCTATTCAGATGCAACGTGGACTGTCAGCTGTTAATCTTGCTACTCCTTCCATTGGCGGAACTATAAACATTATTACAGACCCCGCTTCTCAAGAACAGGGTGGTAAGTATAAACAAGAAGTTGGTGCAGGTGGATTTATTAAATCTACTATCAACTACAATTCAGGTTTAATTGGTGATAAACTAGCACTTAGTGGTACGATAGTTCGTAAAACTGGTGATGGTGTCATTGATAAGACTTGGGCAGATGCTTGGGCTTATTACTTTGGTAGTTCTTATCAGATGAACGATAAACATCGTTTTGAGTTGTATGCAATCGGTGCACCACAACGTCACGGACATAACCTTTATAAACAAAATGTAATGGCTTATGACCAAGAGTTTGCTAAAGAAGTAGCTGATTATGATGCTCTTTCTTCTGCTGATTCGGATGATGATGGTACAAGTGATTGGGATGAATACGTATCAAAATTCACTAATGATGGTGGTGATGATGCTGGTAGACTTTTCAATCAAAACTGGTCACCTGTAGATCCATCATATACTGGTAAACAATACTATTATATGTATGGTGCTAAAACGGTAGACAGACACGATTCTAATTACCTTAATAGAGAGAGAACTTCTTTCATAAACCATTGGTTAACTTTAATCATTTTTGGACTATTGACGATAAAACACGAGTAAGTTCTGTGTTATATTGGTCTGGTGGTTCAGGTGGTGGAACAGGTACCTATGGTAAAATACCTACAGTAGATGCTGATGGTAACTTGGGTGATGATGACTATAAATTCTATTACGGTTCATCGCCGTGGACTCGTGATTGGAATACACTTATAGCATATAACTCAGGTGATGATGATACAGTTTATGTAGATAAATCAGCTCTTGTAAGAGCACCAGGTCAATCAGTTGGTATTCTTCGGGTATTCTTCGTAATAGTATTAATCGTCAAGACACTTATGGTTTGATTTCAAAACTTAACTATGTAGTTAGTGATGAGTTAGAAGTTCAAGTTGGTGTTGACTGGCGAACTGCCGGAATCGAACACGCACGTGAAGTACGTGATTTGATGGGTGGTGAATACTACGTAGATTATGCTGATGACAATGCGCCTGATGGTAAAGAAGTTGGGTTAGGTGATATTATCGCTTATCACAATGAAACTACCGTGGATTGGATAGGTGGATTTGTTCAAGGTAATTATACCGCAGACAAGTTAAACCTTTATGGTATGGGTGGAGTATCTAGTATTAAATACTCTTACCAAGACCATTTCACCGTTGCTGATGAAGTAGTTAAAGCAGATGCTATTACAACACTCCAAACTAAGGGTGGAGCAGTTTATGACATAGATGACAATGTTAGTTTATTTGCTAACGTTGGATATGTTGAAAAACCACCTATTATGGATAATGTAATCTACTTTGATGGTACGGTTGCTTCCGATCCTGCTAATGAGAAATTCATTGGTACAGAAGCAGGTATATCTTTTCGTTCTGAAAACTTTGGTGTTAAAGCTAATGTTTATAATACAGATTGGAAAGACAGAAACCTTACTAAATCTGTAACGAGCGGACAAGGCTCAAGTGGGGATACAGATGTTATCTTCCTAAGTGGCATTAATCAAAAACATCAAGGACTTGAAGTAGAAGCTTCTTCTCAAGTTCATCCGATGTTGAACGTAAATGCTACAGTAAGTCTTGGTACTTGGAAGTTCGATGGTGATGCTGATGGAAATTATCAAGAAGATGAGTTTAATGAAGAAGGTCAAGTCATTGGACAAACGACCACTCCATATTCTTATGCTCTCGATGGATTATTCGTAGGTGATCAACCTCAAACAGCTTATGTATTAGGTGGAACATTAACACCAGTTAAAGGACTTAAAGTTCAAGCACTATATAATGTTTATGATAACAATTATAGTGATTGGAGTCCTGATAGCCGTGAGTATGATGGTTCAGACGAAGATGCAGACAGAGAACAAGTATGGAAAGCCCCTGGCTATTCTAAACTTGATTTGCATGCTTCTTATGTCTTACCAGAGGTTGCAGGTGTACGTCCTACACTTTTTGCTCATGTATTTAACGCATTAGATGCGGTATTTGTGCAAGACGCTGTAGATCATAGTCAATATAACAGTTGGGGTGACAAAGTTCACGCCGCTCAAAACGCTGAAGTATTTCTTGGAACACCAAGATACTTTAACGTGGGTGTTTCTATTGATTTCTAAAAGTTAAGTTTGGGGGATTGAAATATATCCCCCACTTTTCTTAAAAAAAACTTGACTAGTATATGGTTTTATTTGTAAATTTATATATAGAAAATGGGGATTTTATAATCTAAATGTACCAAAATATTTGGTGTGAAAAACGAGGTGGCAATCAAGTTGAAGTTCATTTATGGGATGATGTAGCTGGTTATCAAAATTTTATATTCAAGAATTATGCCTATGTAAAAGATGGTTCTGGACAATATCGTTCTATATATGGAGATAAGTTAAAAAAGGTCACGTATTGGACAGAAGAAGATTTTAAAACAGGTAGAGTATTTGAATCAGATATTCCATTAGAGACACGAATACTTTTAGATAGATATTTGGATTCAGATGAACCATCTAAAAATCATAGAGAATTATTTTTTGATATCGAGGTGGAAGTTATAGATGGTTTTCCTGAACCCACAAAAGCAAATAACAAAGTAACATCAATTGCCTTTTATACCAAACATGATGAGAAATATGCGGTTTATGTTTTGGGCGACGGTCAAAATAATATAAAGGATGATGTTGATATAAAGTTTTTTAGTTCTGAGTCGGAGTTATTGAAGTCTATTTTACGATATTGGACGAATGTCAAACCAACGATAATTACTGGTTGGAGCATAAATAATTTTGATATTCCTTATTTGTATAATCGTATATCTAAAGTGTTAGGTGAAGAATTTGCTAATGCGTTATCACCTATTCAAATCGTTAAGTATAACCCAAATAAGAAGATGTATAGGATAGCCGGTGTCAGTAGTTTAGATTATTTGGATTTGTATAGAAAATTTACTTATACTCAACAATCAAGTTATAGGTTAGACCATATTGGTCAACTTGAAGTTAAAATAGGTAAGGTTAAGTACGATGGTAGTTTAGATGACTTGTATAGGGATGATATAGATAGATTTATAGAGTATAATTTAAATGATGTTAAGATTGTTAAAGCACTTGATGATAAATTGAAGTTGATTGATTTAGCAAAAGCAGTATCTCATTTGGGTAGAATACCTTATGAAGAAGTTTATTTTAGTTCTCGATATATTGAGGGTGCCATGTTAGTGTATTTAAAAAGTTTGGATTTAGTGGCACCAAGTAAAGCTCACGATGTTAGTTATGATGGTTCTGATGGTAGGTTTAGTGGTGCTTATGTTAAGAGTCCTGAACCAGGTAGATATGATTGGGTATTTGATTTGGATTTGACTTCTATGTATCCGAGTATTATTATGAGTCTGAATATGTCGCCGGAAACTAAGATAGGTAAGATAAATGGTTGGGATGCGGAAGAATTTATCAAAGGAGTTACTAAAACATATTCGGTTGAAAAGAATGGTAAAGTAGTCAGACGATTTAGTAATGGAGAGTTAAAAGATTTTTTTAATAGAAACAATGTATCGATATCGTCTAATGGGGTGATATATGATTTATCTAAGAAAGGTGTTATACCAGCTATTTTGGAAAAGTGGTTTAACGAAAGAGTTGAATACAGAGGACTTGCCAAAAAATATGGTCAAGAAGGTAATGATGAACTACATGGATATTTTAATAGACGACAGCATGTTCAAAAGATTTTATTAAATAGTTTGTATGGTGTCTTGGGTTTGACGGTATTTAGATTTTATGATATTGATAATGCTGAAGGAACTACAACAACTGGTGTTCAGTTAATTAAGTTTACTGAAAAAGTTACGAATAACTATTATAATAAAATACTCAAGGATGATAAAGATTATTGTATTTACACCGATACCGATTCAGTTTTCTATTCTGCTCTTCCATTGGTTCAAAATAGATTACCAAATGCTGATACAACTGATGATAAGTTTATGACAGAACAAATCTTGTATATTGCTGGTGAAGTTCAAAGTTATATCAATAAATCATATGATTATTTTGCTAAGATGTTTTTAAATATTAAAGACGAACATAGATTTGAGATTAAACAAGAGTTGATTGCTAAGAGTGCTTTTTGGGTAACTAAAAAACGATACGGTCAATGGATTATCAATGATGGTGGTACTACATGTGAGAAACTTGATGTAAAGGGATTAGATATTGTTAGAAGTTCATTTCCACCATCCTTCAGAGATTTCATGATAAAGGTATTGAAAGCTATATTGGCAAAAGTAGGTAAAGAGAGGATTGATGAGTTTATCTTAAATTTTAAGAAATCATTACATAATGAAATAGTAGAGAATATTGCATTACCTACTGGTGTTAAAGGTATAAAGAAGTATACGAAGAAAAAAACGACACGAGGATTTGGTGGGAAATCAATGTTTACGGAAATGGAAAAGGGTGCACCAGTTTATGTCAAGGCATCAGTTGTTTATAATGATTTGTTAAAACATTTTAACGCTAATAATTGTGAACCAATTAGGAACGCGTCTAAAATCAGATGGGTCTATTTAAAAGATAATCCATTTAATATTGATGCCGTAGCTTTTAAAGGTTATAATGATCCAAAAGAAATTATGGATTTTATAAATCAATATATAGATAGAGATAAGTTATTTGATAAGGCATTAAGGAAGAAAATTCAAATGTTCTACGATTCAATGAAGTGGGATATGCCAGTAGATAAAAAAGTTTCAATTGAAAGGTTTTTTTGATTGACTTTTACAATAAAAAGTATTAAATTAAATCATAATAGGAGAATACTATGAATAAAATAACGTTGGATACTTTTATCCAAAAATACAATCTTGGTGGAAATGTGAATTCTGTTAAATGGAATTCTGATGGTACAACATTGTCCACTAGATTTATCTCACCTGATAAAAGTCTATTGGGTGAATTAACTTTGACAAGACAAACTTTACCAGAGTTTGAAGTTGGTGTTTATGACACACCATTATTGTCTAAGATGCTAGGTACATTGGCTGATAAAATTGATTTTACTTTGACTAAAGTTGATAATACGCCTGTTGCTTTTCATTTTACAGATTCGGTGATGTCTGCGGATTATGTGTTGGCTGCTATAGGTGTTATCCCTGATGTTCCTGAATTAAAGAATGTTCCTGAGTTCAATACTTTAGTTAATATTGATTCTCAATTTATTAGTTCTTTTATACGTGGAAAAGGTGCTTTGGTTGATGTTGAAACGTTTGCTATCAATCCTATAGATAATGGTTTAGAATTTGTTATTGGATATTCTGATATCAATTCTAATCGTATTAGTATTAAAGTACAAAGTGGTGCTGTTTCTATTACTGATTCTATTGTATTTAATGCTAATTTATTTAAAGAGGTTTTAAGTGCTAATAAAGAATGTTCCAAGGCAACATTACAGATTTCAGATAAAGGTTTGGCTCATATCGAATTTAATGTTGATGATTTCAATGTTAAGTATTGGTTAGTGTCACAACAAGCTTAATATGGAATCACATGGATTATGGGTTGAAAAATATCGCCCACAAGATTTATCAACTTATGTCGGTAATGAACAACTTAAAACTAAAGTTCAGAGGTTTTTAGATGATGGAAATGTACCACACTTACTTTTATATGGCAGAGCTGGTGGCGGCAAAACCACACTTGCTAAGATTATTATTAATTCTGTTGAGTGTGATTATTTATATATTAATGCGTCGGATGAACGAAATATAGACTTGGTTCGAGACAAGTTGAAGGCATTTGCTTCTTCAATTGGTTTTAAACCTATGAAAATAGTCATACTGGATGAAGCAGATTATTTAAATGTAAATTCCGCCCAACCAGCTCTCCGTAATTTGATGGAAACGTTTTCTGCTCATTGTAGGTTTATATTGACTTGTAATTATGTTGAGAAAATTATTGAACCAATACGGAGTCGTTGTCAGGCATATAAAATAATACCACCATCTAAAAAAGAAGTTGCTGTTCATGTAAAAGGTATACTTGAAAAAGAGGACATATCTTTTGACTTGGATGACTTGGCACTTGTAGTCACGGCTGGTTATCCTGATTTACGGAAAATTATCAACGATTTACAAAGACAGGTAATTGACGGTAAGTTGAAGATTGATAAAGGTGGAATGTTACATAATGAGTTTAAACTTCAGTTTTTAGAAATGATTAGAACTCGGTCTGATATTAGGTCAATCCGAAAGTTGATTGCTGACAGTAGTTTTACAGATTATACAGAGTTGTTTAGATTATTGTATGATGAAGTAGAGACATTTACAGGTGATAAGATACCTGAAGTGATAGCAGATATATCAAGTGGTGCTTACCAAGATGTATTGGTGGTAGATAAGGAGATTAACTTTATTGCTACTGTATCAAATATATTAAGGAGATTGTAATGAGTATGAAACCAAGAAAACCATTACCTAAGGCACAAGTTAAAGTTGATTTAACTGATGCTGAAACCATGACTTGTATGAAATGTGACAATAAGATTTTTATCCAGGGTTATGTCATAAAAAAGATTTCAGCAATTATATCACCGACAGGTCAAGAAGTCATAGCACCAGTTCAAGTATTTAATTGTGGAAATTGTGGTGAGTTGTTACCTTTAGGTGGTGATATAGATGAACTTATTTAGTTGGATTAACGAATTATTCGTTGGTAAACGAGATTGGGATTCTTTTTCTGATGAAGACAAAAAGAAATTTAGTCCATTTATGGTAAATCGTTATTTAAGTATGAGTGATGATTTTTTACCGTTTGTGAATCATTTTCAGAAATATACAATTGAAGTTATGCCAGCAAAAGCAGTATATCAATTTTATTGTAATTTGTTACCAAAGAAAAAGACATATCTCAGATATTTGAGTGGTAAGAAAGAAAAGATAAATGATAAAGTAGTTCCATTCATTATGAAGTATTTTGAGGTAAGTAAACTTCAGGCAGCCGAATATTATGATTTGATGGTAAAAGAAGATTTAAAATTATTGTTAAAAAAGTTCGGAAAATCAGATAAAGAGATAAAGAGGATGAGGATTAGATGAATAAATTATTGATGGCAGTTGGCATATCATTGATAGGTCATGTTTGGGCATGGTTTCATATGCAAGGGCAATTTAAATATGAATGGGCAAGAAGTATTTGGTGGATTATATTGGGTGGAATACCTATAAGTTTTTGTTTTTATTATGGTACACGGTGGTATTATGAGTATTTTCAAAATTATTGGTATGTTAGACCGATTGGATTTGGTATGGCAACAATAGTATTTGGTGTGCTTACTTGGTTAATTTTAAATGAAACACCTGATATGAGAACGTGGATTACTTTATTTTTATCATTAGCAATTATTGTAATACAATTATCACACTTAATAGTAAAGTAGAGGATATTATGGAAATAAAAGAAAGAGAGTTAGAAACTCAAGTTAAAGATCCTATGGATGATGTTGAAATGAGAAGTCTTTCGATTGTAAAACAAATGGAACTAGAGTGGCCAGAGATGACACGAGAGTTTAAAGAGATTCAACGGGAACAATATGAGTTATTTTTACATAAACAACATGATTATGGTCCAGGTAATATATCAGTAGGAACACAATTACAAACACCAGAAGAAGTAAAGTTGTCTTTGACTGGGTTATGGTTTAGGATGAATGATAAATTACAACGAATTAAAACATTATTACTTGGTAATAAAAAATCAGCAGTTAAAGATGAACCATTAGAAGATGCTTATCTTGATGTATCTAATTATGGTATCATGGCAACAATTGTTAGTAGAGGAAAGTGGGGTAAATGATGAATGAAAAATATTGGGGTGAAAAGAAACCACCCACTAAAAAAGATGCACAAGCTACACCACCAGATAAACATATAGTAGTTCATGAGAATAAAATATATTATTATGCTAATGTGAATAGAGATAGTGCAGTAGAACTCAATAAAAAAGTAGGTGAGTTAGAATCTAAAAGTTTAACAATGTCAAAAACTTTAGATATAGACACACCATCTATAAAAGTATTGATAAATTCAGGTGGTGGTTCAATTACTGCAGGTATTTCATCTATGGACACAATATTGAGATGTAAGGTTCCAGTTGAAACTTATGTAGATGGGTTCTGTGCGAGTGCGGCTACATTTCTTTCTGTAGTAGGTGACAGTCGGTTTATGAGTAGAAATTCATATATGTTAATTCATCAACTATCTACAAGTTTTTGGGGCAAGTATTCAGAGTTTGAAGATGAGAAACAAAATCTAGATTTAATGATGACTACTATTAAGAATGTGTATAAAAAATACACAAAAGTTCCAATGAAAAAAATAGATGAAATATTAAAACACGATTTGATGTGGGATGCTGAAACTTGTTTGGGATATGGATTAGTTGATGAAATTATTTAAAAAAACATTGACTTATATATTAATTTATATGTATATTTTAGTATGAAATCAATATCACATTCACAGTTTACATCCTATAACGAGTGTAACTTAAAGTGGAAACTACGTTATATAGACAAATTAAGTCTATCTAGCGGTAATATATACACCTTATTTGGTTCTGCTATGCACACGGTGATTCAAGAGTATTTAGTTACGATGTATAATAAATCAATAGTAGATGCCGAAAAGTTAGATTTGGAAAGTATGTTAAAAAACGAGATGATAAAAGAGTTCAATGACATAAAAGAAAAGTGTAATGCTTTGCCATGTGGACAAAAAGATATGGTGGAGTTTTATCAAGATGGTGTTGAGATAATTAAACATTTTCATAAACATCGTAATAAGTATTTTATGAAAAAGAACTATGAGCTGATTGGTGTTGAAGTTCCTATATTCATAGATATCCAAGAAGGTGTTGAGCTAAAGAGTTATTTGGATGTGGTATTGAGAAACAAGATTTCTGGTACTATTACGATTATTGATTTGAAAACTGCTACTCGTGGGTGGTGGGATATGCAAAAGAAAAACTTTTATAAAAAGTCTCAGTTATTAATGTATAAACAATTTTATTCAGAAAAGTTTAATGTACCACTTGATAAAATTAATGTGTATTTTTTGATATTGAAACGAAAGATAGCAAAGAAATCAGATTTTCCAATCAGTAGATTACAGAGATTTGAGCCGTCAAATGGAGTTCCAAGTATTAACAAAACTATGAAGGCATTTCATGAATTTCGTGAATTGATATTTGATTCAAAAGGGAATCATAGAATAGATAGAAACTACCCAGCAAAACCTGGAAGTGCTTGTAAGTTCTGTGAGTTTTATAATACGGAGCATTGTAAATGGGGAAAGATACTTTAAAAGTAGGAATTGTCGGTAGTCGTAAGTACGAAAACCGAAAGAAGATAAAAGAGTTTATCTTTAAGTTAAAAAACGATAAAGGTTCGGATACAATAATAGTTAGTGGTGGATGTCCAAAAGGTGCTGATTATTATGCTAAGAAATATGCTTTAGAGTTGGGTTTACAATACGAGGAATATCCACCAGTACACGTATCACATAATTTATATTGTCCATTACATGAAAGAAATTATGGAAAGCCATACCATGTTTCCAATTTTTTTAAGAGAAATAAACAAATTGCTATTCATTCAGAGTATGTTGTAGCGTTTATTCCAAGAGGAGTTGAATCGAGAGGTACAATGTCTACAATAAATTATGCTAAAAAGTTTGGAAAAAAAACCTTAGTTATTGATTGAATATATATATTTATATATATGAATGTAGAAACAAAATTAACATCGGTCAAAATTTTAAAAGGTTTATATGACCAATTTAAATTCAAAACAGTTAATTCATCTATGAATTTACAAAAATTAGTCAATCGTTCAATCCATCAATATTTGCATGATGTAATCTTAAAAGAACAAATGGAAAGTTATGATAAACTTTTTATGAGTGGAAGTAGATTTTAATGAGAGCTACGGGAATGGGTGGTAGATTAGATATCACAATTTTAAAAGAAATACGCGAGATATTACGGCGGATGGAAGAACGATTAAAAGTTATTGAAAAGAATTTTAAAAAAGAAAAACCTAAAAAACAGTTATTGAATGATTAAAACATTAATGAGGTTATATGTCTAAAAAGAAAATTCTATTGATGTCGGATGACTTGAGGATGCACAGCGGTGTTGCTACTGTATCTAAAGATATAGTGATGGAAACTCTAAATGAATACGACTGGGTGCAGATGGGTGGTGCTATAAAACATCCTGAAGAAGGTAAAATAGTTGATATGTCCGGGGGCCTCGGAGATTTTGGTATAAAAGATGGTTATCTTAAAATTTATCCTGTAAGTGGTTATGGCAGCGAGGATTTATTAAGAGAAGTTCTTGAAATAGAAAAGCCTGATGCAATATTACATTATACAGACCCGAGATTTTGGATTTGGTTTTATAATATGGAAGCAGAAATAAGACGTACTATGCCTATTTTTTATTATAATATTTGGGACGATTTACCAGATCCACAATATAATAGGTTGTATTATAGAAGCTGTGATTTGTTGATGGCAATTTCTAAACAGACATATGGTATTAATAGGAGATTGTTACCTGATTATGAAGATTGGCAAGTGACATATGTACCACATGGAATTTCTGCTAGAAGATTTAAAAAAGTAGATGATGAAGATGTAAATTTGTTAGAGTT
>VTLG01006145.1_pt1 | contig 21711 bp, 44 predicted proteins | sample 4694571 | NCBI WGS metagenome assembly VTLG01 (sample SAMN12604809, study PRJNA352737) | marine metagenome | biome: ENVO:00000447; feature: ENVO:00000209|ENVO:00000569|ENVO:01000036; material: ENVO:00002151; isolation source: viral sequences binned using virsorter ... | reverse complement strand
TCCATTGTTTGGATAGTTCTGTGTATCTTTCTTTATTATTTAAGTAATGTTCTCTTACATATTTCTTCTGTCTTTCTTTATTTTTAGGGATAAGTCTATATTTTCTAGTAACCTCTTTTATCCTATCTTTATTGTCTTCAGCATATTGCTTATGACAAGCTTTGCAACGATTACGATAACCATCTTTTTTAATTTTTCGCTTATAAAACATATCCAAAGATTTATATTCTTTACATTTTGAACATTCTTTCGCCATATTCATTCCTTTAAATTAACTAACCAATCATTCAATTCTTGTACTACATAAATCTTCCCTCTGTCCTCTTTTATAATCTGGACATCTACTTCTTGTGAGGGTTTGATCCATTTCGGCAAAGCCTTACGAACTTTAGCCTGTACTTTAATATCATCATCAATAAGTATATCTACTTCTTCGTGATGCCCTAATGCCCTGCCGTTACTACCCCAAGCACGAACACACTTAACATCGTGTAATTCTACTGCATCTACAATTTCTCTTTCAAATCTATTACCTTTAGCTTTGCTTTTGTTCGGCATATTGCTCCTCTTTTAAATCATTAATTCTTTCTTGTAAACTTTCTATATCGTCAAAACTATTTAATTGTATTACCATATCTGTCATAGAAGAAACACACCAAACACAAAAAGCTACTGGATTTATACCAAAGTTTCCAACTATATCGCCATTATCTTCTTCTATTTCACTATCACAAATATTACAATTCATTAATCTTTCCTAAAAGAAATGTCGGCTAAAATTGACTGATATACCCACCAACACTTTCCATTGTTTGTGTATCTTAATATAGTGTCTTTTGCTTTGCTTTTTTTCTTCTTATTATAATACCTTTGACACTTTCGGCAATAAGTGGTATTACTATATCCGTCTTTATTCCAATCCTTACTATTCTTGTGGATTTTGCATCTCGGACACTTCTTCATTAATTCTCCTTATCTCATCAAGTGTTTTACCTGCAAGTTCAGATACATCAGAATCCATATCTCTAATCATCTTTAAAGTATTAAGTGCTAATTCAAGTCTTTTGTCCACGAAGCTCCTTTAGTATTGTTTTGATCTCTTTCTGTGAAGCAGGTGTTTCTTTATCCCACTTCTTTTTTTGTTTATATAAATGTTCGTTTGATTGTTCGTGTCGGCTTTTAACTACTGCTGTCTTATTAGGATTCTTCATTGCTCTCGCCAACCAATTATTACAAAATTTCTTGAAATCCTTTTTAGCATTACCTGTATTAGATAATAACCAAGCCTTTGCTAAATTTAATTCTGATTCTATATCTACATTAGGATATGCTTCTTGCCATATTGATATGATACTTTGTGTGCGAACAACTTGGTCGAAGAATGACTTGACCTTATCTGGATAAGCAAGAGGCATACCCTTTGTAGTTATCTCCTCATCAAATAGCAATTTTTTGAAATCCTCCAAAGAAATCCAATGTGGCTTTTTTTCGCCCTCTTTTATTGCTATTTTTATACTCACTTAGAAGGAATATATTGGGGTTATTGTTCTCTTGGTTATAGGGCATTTAATTTTATTAACACCCTCAAATACTTTTCCATTCTTTTTCAAAGTATTTATTCTTCCACTTACAGAACTTTTCTCAAAACCAGTAAGTGCAGATATTTCAGACAAACTCAATCCACTTCTTTTTTCTTTTAGGATTTGTAATATCCTTTGTTCTTGGGATTGTTTTTTACCCTCAACTTTTAGTTGATCATAAGATAATTTACTTGTTTCTCTTATCATTATTCATCTACCTCCGATAACATTATTAATACATTACGATTTAGCTTTTCGCATATACGATTTTCAAGTTCATTAGCCATCTCTTCAAAATCATAATGCTTTTCTCCTGTTTCTTCATCTTCATAAAAATAAACAGGCATTTCGATTGTATCAGCTTCTTTATTTATTTCTTGCATTTTCATTCTTTATTCTCCTTCATCTTTTATAAATTCAACATTTACTTTATCAAATGTCCAAGTAAACGAATCTCCACCTTCAACCAATTCTTCTAACATTCTAATATCTTCTTCGGTTATTGGTATTTGTATTGTTTTATAATTTCCCCTGTAATCACCCATTCTTTATCTCCTTATTTAAAATGGTAAATCATCATCGTCTGACTTAGATGACCCAACCCTGCTATAGTATTCAAGTGCTAATTTGTTTAGCTTTTGTTTTAGAGTTTTATCAGCAAATATAGTATCATTGTATTCGCCATCTTTTTCTTTACTAGGGAATCCGACAAATAAGCTGTCAATTCCCTGAACAACCTTAAAGCCTTTTATAGTAAAACCTTCTTCTGTTTCCAAATCGAAGAAAGCCTTAACTTTTCCATAATCTCCTTTGTGCATTCTACTTATTTTCATTTAACCTCTCCTTTAAGTAATTATATTGTTGTTGTTTATTCATTTTATCATAAGCTACCATTTGCTTTGGTGTTGGACATATTATAGTCATCCATTTATACCATAATAAATGATAATCAAGTTCTTCTGTTATTTCGTCTATGCTACTCACAATCTTTCCTCATTTCTTCTGGATCAAATACATTAAAATCTATTACAACCTTATCTCCAAACATTTTCATAAGTTTATCGGCAAAATCCTTACACTCATATTTAAGTTCAGTTATTAATAAATCATTCTTCATAGTATCTCCCCTTTGAATTTTTCAACAAAACCTTTTAATAATGGGTGATCACCTTTATAGTAATTATATTCTGGTGCTTTATAATTTGATTTCAGTTTCGGCTCATTAATTCTTGTGCCGTATTCAGATATATTATAAGCACTTTCTTCATACCAAATACAATTCTCACACCCTTTACATTCTTTAAGATGTTTTTGTGCTTCTTTATACATACTCATTACAATTTACCCTCTAATTGATTGTCTAAGTCTTGATTTATAGATTCGGCTTCTTCATCTTCAAAGTTTTGAATTGTGCTTTTCATTTTATTAAGAACTCTTTGATAATTAGTTTGATTTGAATCTTTCCTTATTTCATCTTTGACTTTATTTCTTTTGCCGTCAAATGCTTTATGCTTTATAAGGTTATCAAACTCTTTGGCTTGTTCTTCTGTCCTGTATTCTTCGGCAGGTTTTTTGAAATCATCGGCTTCTACATCAGAATATACTCCGTACTCATAAGCATTTATAAGTTTTAATATAACTCTATCCTTCCCTCTTTTTTCTGCCATTGCTCCAAAATATAAGTTCTTGCAGTTTTTATTATCTGCTTCTCCAACACTCCATATTAAAACATCTCCCTTTTTACCAGAAATAACCATTCTAACAAAGTTTTGTTCTGAATTGAGTATTTGTGGAGGTCCAAATATAATGCCCTCCATATCGGCTATTTTCTCACAAGCATCGTGAGATATAATCCATTTCTTGCTTCTTGATTCTTGCCAGTAGTCTGATTCTGTTAAATTATACTTTTTTGCTAGTTCTTTCATGTCCATTCTTTTGATCTCCTTAAATTTCGTAGTATGTGATTCGCTTTTTAGTGCAGTTAGGGTAGAGTTTTTCTACCGAAGTATTCAATATTCTTGAAAGTTGTTTTAATCTTTCTTGGTTTGGCTTTCTTGTGCCTTTGATATAACCACTCAAGATACTTGGGTGTAATTCCATTTTAGAGCAAATATAAGTATTTTTTAAACCTTTGCTCTTTATAACTTCTTTTAATCTATTCATTTGTAATCTCCATTTATAATAAATATTTATTTACAGAATATATAATAATTATTTAAATATACCAAATTATTTATTAATATTTTTTTATTGCTTTTATAATTCATTTTATTTGTTTATTATATAATCCTTGTTATTGGTTTGGCTTATTACTTTTGGCGATAACAATTATAACGAACTACCAAAAGGGATCACAAAGTTCAAGGTTAGGACTTATTATAATAGACCTGTGATGAAAAAAATATTATAAGCTATCTTCCACAATGTGAGGGTTATAATAGCAGTCGTTTCTAGATTAAAAGTCTGGGAATAAGGACTGCTATACCAAATATAAGGGTTATAATTTTTTAACATCATTTAATTACTTCTTTATTGTATTGCAATATTCTAAGACACCTTCGTCATATCCTTTTAAATATAACAAATAATTATCTCTGTCTTTTATGTGATCATATGGGATTTTCTCTGTGCCTTCTATAAAACCATCATAAAACCCTATTTTATATGCAATTATTTTTTTATTCATTTTTTTACTCCTTTATTAGTTATTATATTTATCTTCATTGTAAACTTCATTAATTGCTTTTGTTGTGTCTGTATTATAATGATATAAACCAAAACATTCTCCATTAGATAAATCTTTATTATGGTAAAAATAACTATCCATTAATTGTTTTAATGTTTCGCCTTTATCTTGACTTATAACCTCTTTTATAATACCAGTAATATGCTCATCTTCTGTATTTTTAAATTCAATATCTTCAATTATAATTTCTTTACCTTTAAATCTATCATAAACTGAAGATTTATTCCCAAAATGTGAAAATGTGCAGATTAATTTATATTTTTTCATTTTATTACTCCTTATTAGTTAGTTATAAAGTTGCTCACATTCTTTACTTGTAACACAATATCCACATACAGATTTATCGTTAGGATAGTGTATTTCATCATTTTCATTTATTTCGTCTTTACATCTATTGCAAATATCTATATTTTCTTTCTCTTGTAGTTCAATAAATTTTGTATCAAAATCTTCTTCCATTTCTTCGTAGTCATATTTTTTGATACCATTTTTATTTTCAATATAACATACATTAATACATATATATTTTTTTGTGTGATTATTCATTTTTTTACTCCTTTATTAGTTATTATTATTATTTCAGTAAATTTTGATCAATCCATGAAAAACTTTCCCTAAAACGTACCCAAATAAGCAGAAAAATGGGTATACGCATATCAAGGTATACCCAAAATTTGCCTTTTTAGTTAGTTATAAAGTTCATCCCAAGCCGTATTATAAAAAAACCTCCCATTAATATAAAGCCCGTCATAGTTATACATATAATATGTATTATAATGTCATAATATAATCTGATCAGTTTTGATGTATTCATTTTTTTAATCTCCTATTTATAGTATTTATTTTTATAATTTTCATTTTTACCCCTTTTTTTAGCTGTTTTATTAGTTTTAAATTGATCCGTATCAATTATAATACTCTCTTGTTTCTTTATTCTTTTAAATATATATACTAGCTTCATTAATAACCCTCACATTCTTTTATTTGTTCTACATCTCTATAGCCTGTTTTTAAGTCTAACCAAGTGCAAACTGATTTTAATTTGATATATCTTCCGTTACATGATATTAATTCATTTATATATTCTGGATAAGTCATTTTATTTTTCCTTATTTTTATTTATGTTATTTAATTAATATTTTAATTTACATTAAAGTAAATATCAAATGCAAGAAAAAAGAATTATTTATTTTACATAGCCGTAAATTAATTTAATATGTGATATTTCGCCGTTACTTAAAATCATACATAGTAAAACAAAACAATAATTATTCTTTTTGGTTTTGGTTTTGGGTTTTGGATCTGATCAAGATTGAGATTAATTCTAATATGTTAAAATCTGATAATATGGATATATGCTCTCAAGCACCCCTTATTACCATTTATTTAACTGCTAACACCCTCAAATAAGCAGGAAAATGATCATTCCATACCAAAACAAGCCTAAAGCGTATTATTGTCTTAAATAGGGTGTGGGGGGATGCGATTCTCAAAAGCCTTGTCGGCTCCCATTCCACAAAAAAGGTAATTCTTTTCTACCAAACCCCAAAATAAAAAAGATTTTTAAATTTCTACCAAATTGTAGTAAATTACGATATGGATAATAAACTAGCGAAGAAGAAACCTGCAAAAGTGTTAGCAATAGAGTGTTTTGCTTTGAATCCTACGATTACAGCGAAGGAGGTTGCAGCACAAGTTGGCGTTAGTGCAAGGACAATAGCTTCTTGGAAGGAAGATCCAATGTTTGTAGATAAGGTGTACGAAAGGTATATGACTGAGTTTGGCTCACAGTTACCTGCTGTTATCAATTCTATGGTAAGGGAAGCTAAGCACGGTAATGTCCAAGCTGCTAGGTTAGTATTAGAGCATAGTGGTAGATTGGTTAAGAATGTAAACATAACTATTGATAGTCCTTTTGAGAAGTTCTTAAAGAAAGAGAGTATAGAGGATGCCGAGGTTGTTGAGATATTTGATGAGATAGAGATGCCACAAGACTTACCTGAAAGGATTAAACCTCAAACTATAGTACAAGAAAAGATTAAGATTAAGACTATTATGGATAGGGAGAAGAAGAAGTTAACCTACAATGATAAACGAAAGCTATGGTATAATTGGAAGAAAAGAGCTAAAGCTGTGGGTATTGAACCTTTACCTGCAAGAAAGCCAACTAAAGGTCAAAGAATTGAGTGGGAACAATCTATAATCGAGGCAGAGGAGTTATTCTAAATCCATTAGAATTTCTTCTAGTCTATTAAATCTATCATCTAATTTGGTTTCAATCTTTGCTTGTCCAATCTTTAAATCAACAATACTATCTTCATTTACTTTAACTCGCTTAACAGTATGGACTTGTTCTTTTTCAACAACTTCTATCTTTGTGGTAGTAGTACCTTGAGTAAATATGAAAGTACCTATTACTGTCAACCCTGTTAGTATTGTTCCTAGTGAAATCTTCTTATCAATCATTCTCATTCTCCATAATTCTTAAAAATTTATCTCTTAATCCGTTACCTGATAATCTTGCCATAATCTCTACCTGTGCCTTGAAAATACCATTTAATTTCTTTTGTTCCATTTGAAGCAGCTTCTGCTGATCAATAAGTTTAATAATAATACCTTCCAACCTCTTGAAGTCTTGGTCTAGTTCGGTCATTAGAGTTTGTTGAATGAAGCGATTTTGCTTCCATATAAAAAATCCAAACGCTATCGTCATCGCCACGGGTATTCCAAATTGTTCCAGTATCGCTAAAATATCCATCGTTCTCCATTATGCTATTCCCATAAAGGGTATTACATTGCTATCCATTAAGTCGCACATTTGTTCGTAAGTGCTTTTATCTATCTCCACTAATCTATCTTCTTCGGCAACAAATTCTCTTTTAATTATATCCTTAAAATCTTCTTCTAAAGCCAACTTTTCATTAATAATATTAAGTTTTTCGTGCATATTAATTACATTTTTAAGTAGGATTTCGATTAATTCGGCTTGACTTTTCTTTTTCATTATTTCCTTAAACGACTTTTAAGTAATTTAGTGAATTTTTTCTCAAAATCCTTGTAAATTTTCTTTGTATTTCCTCTTTCTGAAGGAATGGCTGCTGTTATAAATTCTCTTTGTTCTACCCTTATACCTTTTTCTTCCCATTTATAGCCACCCTCTTTTCTATGTTCTTTACCATAACTAACGCCACTAATACCTGAAGGTCCACCTTTTAAGCTATTTGCGAGTTTACCTGTATCAAATAATGGGGGAGCTTTTACTCCTCTTGGGTTAGTCTTTTTTAATTTAGGCATTACTTTCCCTGATCTAATAAATTTTGCAGAAGCGTCTGCAATTTCAGGTCCTAATTCCTTATTAAGCCAATATGTTAGCTTTTCTCTTTCAAATTCCTCTAAAAGCCTCTTAAAGTCTATATTATACTTGATTTCTATCATCTTCAATCTCTTCTTTTATTATCGGCTCCATTTGTGCTTTGTTTTCATTTAATTTAGCTTTAGCTTCTTCTATACTTAAGTCTTTGTTGTATTCAACCATTAATTCGGCTTTATTTACAAGTCCTAGATTAAGCCTGTGATTGTCAAGAGATATTTGATCCTGAACTGTCATTGGATACTCAGGCTCATTAAAATCAAGTTTTAAGCCTTCAGGCATCCCTATATTGAAAGTTCTTGCTATTTTTCTTTCAATTTGGTAAATTTCGTGCTCGTATTGTGACCATAAAGCCAAATCATCTTGATAATCTTCAAAACTTTCTAAATCTTTAATCTTTAAGGCAATTCCACTTGGAGTTTCGCCACCATCTTGAGCAAATTGAACAGACAAATGATTATTTTGTGCTACAAGCTCCATTTGGAACTTAACATTCTCAATTACTTTCTGAATATCACCTGCTGGAGATAAAATATTGTAATTAGCACCATCAGGAAGCTCTAATATAACATCTGAGCCAAATCTTTGGTTATTACCTAAATCTGCTCCACTTACAACAGGCTGCCCAAACATTTGAAACCTTAAACCTAATTGCATCTCTGTCATCGTAATATTAATATGCTCATTAGCATTACATATATCATTTGCACCCTCTACATAAAAAGAATCACTTTGATGTTCTCTATGGGTAAACACAAATGGTAAAGTTCCATATCCGTGTTCTTTTTCTTCTATAACCTTACCACTTTCATCAAAAATGATATAAGTTTCTGCGTTCCAATGTATATACTGACAGGCATCTGAATTAGAAGCATCTTCTGTGTAGTGCATTAAAGGATAAGAGATTGCTACAGGTTTAAATGGATCTGAACCAAAGAAAGGGTGAAAGTAATAAATCGGTTGATAATCAAAGTGAGGCATTTCATCATCAACATACATTACTCTTACAGCAAGACTTCCAACTAATCTTGTCATTCTTTCTATATGTTTCATTTTAGCGTCTTTTAATACAGAGAGAGAATCATATTTTTTATTAACATTCCTATCAGCACCTACTGTATAAATTCTTGACATTTTATTTATGAATTTTTTAGTTATATTCGCCTCGTAGGGAGGAACCTCTCTAAAGGCATCTAAATCAAATTTGCTTTCTATATAGCTTTTAGTATTACTACCATTGTAATAATCTAACAGCTTATGTACATAGCTTTCTCTTTTTCTATAGTTTTCTATCTTTAAAACATTTAAGCTGTCTTTAATAGCTTGTTCTCCATATTTATATATCATCTGTTCCTCACTTTTATCTCTCTGTTTTTAATTGGAAAATGGTTAATAAAAAAATATCTTAATTGGTCGCATCCGTGGTCGTGATAACCATCTTTTAAAGGCTCTTGCTTTAAAGGTTTGCTATCTTGAGTTTCTGGATACCTATAACTTTCTAAATCTTCTGCCATACCCATACAATTATTGTTTAAATGGAGGTATCTTTCTCCGTTAGCATTTTCTACAAAACTTCTAACGTGATTAATACCTGCCGATATACTTCTTGATGCTTTGTCTGTAATAGTATTTACTATAATACCTTTTTTTCTAAACACCTCTATATCTCCTACACCTGATTGACTAGATGCCTGTAATCCTGCTGGGTCGCCATAATACTTAGCCACAAAATAAGGTTTTGCTTTAATCATATCTGCAAGTTCATCTGTTTTGATGTTTGCTTTGTGTATAACTTCATCTATCATATTAATGTGCCATTCACCATTCACTCTGTGTGTTTGATACCATCCCACAGAAGGCATCCTGTACCCAAAATCAATACTACAGAAAGTAGGAAGATGTGGGTTGTAAGGATAATAGCCGACATCAAGATTCCTATCAAAAGGATAAACCCTACCTTCAAATGATGTAAACTGAGCTCCATATTCCTGATCATAAAGCTCTTTAGCCATATTACGTTTTCTTTCAATGAGAAATCTGTCGTCTTTACCATCAGGAAAAGCGAAGGAATTATCCCAAGATGGTGCTTGATGTGATTCCCATAACTCATCAGTTTTTCCAAGCAAGTATAAATCATATAACCAATTAAACCCTTCTGGCGTTGAAATAAACACAGCCTTACCTTTTCTATCGGATAGAGTGGGAGATAAATACATATCCCAAATTCTTGGTCTTACTTTAGCAGCCTCATCTACTATCAATAAATCTAACCCTTCTCCTACAAGTGAATCAGGGTTATCTGCTGATTTAGCTTCTATAACAGTACCCCATTTGAATTTTATATATCTTTCTTTCTCTGAAGCCTTTATAATATCATTAGGATGCCCTTTAACCATCTTTTCCCACACTTCTCTAAACATCAAGTCGGCTTTATCGTATGAAAGACCTACTAACCATATCCTTTGATTCGGCTGGGAGGCGTAGAATGTCGCTTCCATTGCCGATGCCGTAGTCTTCCCAAAACGCCTCCCACAAACCATTACAAAAAACCTAGCAGATTCTTTTTCAGGAAAGTGCAACTTCCTCTGACCTTCGTGTGGTTCATAACCTAAAAAATCGAACCATTTTTGTTTATAATCATATAAATGTTGCATTATTCTACCAAAGTAATTTAAGTTACGTTGTATGACAAACGCAAGATATTGTGGTTTTAATTTTAAATATACAAGATAGGGGGGCAGTATGTCCGAAGAAAAAATAGTATCAAATGAAGCAGAAGTGAAAGCTGGTACGGAGAATGTTACTCAAGATAATGCTCAATCTGAGTTCATAGCAGAAAGTAAAAAGTATAGAAAAAGAGCACAAGACGCTGAAACTAAGTTAAGCAATCTAGAAAAACAGTTGGAAACTCAACAAAACCAGAAACTTAAAGAGAAAGAGGAATATAAAACTTTAGCCGAAAAGTATGAAGCTCAAGTTAATGACCTTAATCCTTATAAAGAAAAATATGAAGGTTTAGTTGAACAAAGACGTAGTGTTTTATTAGAAAGGTTACCTGAAGATAAGCGTGAAACTTTTAAAAATAAAGATTTAGATGTTTTGGAATTTATGGTATCTGAACTAAAAACTAAAACTCAAGAACCTTCAGCAAGAAATCTTGTAGGCACTAAAAATACAGAATTTGGTGGTTATGCTTCTTTTGCTGAATGGGCAGAGAAAGATCCGATTGGATATGAATCACAGAACAGAAGCAATTCTGCTAAAGGGATTAAAGTAGGTTATGGCAATTAACAATGACCGACACAAGCCTTTTGGAGTTGATTTAGACCCTAATAAAGATTTAACCCATACTACCCAACCTGATGGTGACGTTAAAGTCACTCATAAGGGTAATAAAATAAAGTATATGGATTATATTGATATTATGGAAGAAAGAGCAACTCGTAAAGGTGAGGGTAAATCCCCTGTGAAATCTGAAATGGGATTATTTGGTGGCTTTGGTAAAGGTACTTTAAAAAAAGCATACGAAAAATAATTCCTACTTGAAGGCTTCGGCAGTTGATAGAGGAAAATTAGGAGGCTTAAATGGCTTTAACAAATACAAGCACAGCAGCTGGTGGATTAGGTAGAACGATTGGCGATGCTGTTATTGCTTTTAATCACGTAAATGTAATGTACCCATTAGTGTCTGTCCAACAAGCAGCACAGGGTTCAAATCACGTTCAATTTTCAGATTGGACAAAATTAACATCAGGCAATGTAACTGCTGCTACACAGGCTACTACTACAACAGCCGTAGCAATTACAACAGCAGCTAGAACTGCAACTATAACAGAACACGTTATTGCTTCTACAGTAAGTGACTTAGTTCTTATGGGTTCAGGCGATGATGTTGAAGGTCAAGCAGGACCTGCTTTAGGTAACGCAGTTGCTGCTAAACTTGATGATGACTTAGTAGAACTAGGCAAAACATTCTCTCAAACAGAGTGTGGTGCTGGTTCTTCTTTAGCTTTATCTCACATATTCGGTTCTATGCGTCAATTAAGAGCAGCAGGAGCTCCAATGCCTTATAACTTAGTTCTTTCACCTAAACAGGTGTGGGGTGGTAAAGGTATTATTAGCTTATTGCATAACTCAGCTCTTGACACAGCAGGTTCATCAACTACTGATACTGCTACTGCTAGATCAGTTGGTATGATGGGTGGAAAAGCTGAAGAGGCATTTTCTACAGGTTATGTTGGCTCTATTGCAGGTTTTAATGTTTATTGGTCTGACCAAATAGATGAGGATGTAGGAAGTGGTGGCGATGCTGCTGGTTTTGCTTTCTCAAAAGGTGGTGTTGGTCTTGGAGTTGGTGCTGATGGCTTATTTAGAATCGCAGCAGAAAGAGATGAAATGCTAAGAGCAACTAACTATGTAGCTACAGGATTCTGGGGTGAAGTTGAGATTAAAGACACTTATGGTGTTTATATCTTATCTGACGTTTCTTAGTTCTTAAAAAAAATAAGGGGGTGGGCAACTGCCCCCTTAAATATGGAGATAATATGGAAAGATTTTTTAAAAAAGGTAATGGATCAATTATTCAAGCAAACGCTAATCACGATTTAGATTCATTAAAAGATAGATTTGAAGAATGTGATGCTAATGGCGATAAAATTAAAAAAGAAGTCAAAAAAGTAGCTAAAAAAGCTAAAAAGGAAGGTAAATAATGGCAATAGTAGCAAAATCATTTATACACGAAGATGATAAAACTGTTGGTGCTTCAGGCGATGCAGATGGAATTTTAGCAGAAGATATACAAGATTATGTTAGTGCTAATATAGGAACGGCAGATATAACAACACAATTAAATATTACTTGTACTGCTTTGCCAAATAATAGAATTTTTACTTTAGTTGTCTTAGAAGCTAACTAAATTAATGTCTGAAATTCAAAATGGTAAAGGGGATTCATACAGGATTCCTATTACTGATAAGAAGTATAAAGAAAATTATAACAAGATTTTCAAGAAAGACAGAAATGAGCCTAATAGACAGTATTAAGAAGCACGAAGGTTATGTTAAGAGTGTTTATAAAGATTCTGTAGGAATTGATACTATAGGTTACGGCTTTGCTATTAAAGATTTAGAGTTGGATAAGGATATATGCGATATAATCCTTGATAGGAAATTAAAGAATTTAAAAGATATAATTAGAGCTAAGTTTAGTTGGTATCGTTATATGCCACCTGAAATACAGGATATAGTTGTTGAAATGTGTTATCAGTTAGGTGTTACAGGTTTTTCAAATTTTAGAAAGACAATAACATTCTTACAGAATAAACAGTTTAACGATGCTTCGGTGGAGATGCTAGATAGCAGGTGGGCAGATCAAACCCCTGTAAGAGCAAAAAAATTAAGTGATAGAGTAAAAAAGGTAGATTTAAAGTAGATGTCAGGTGTCGTTAAGAGAGTAATAGTTACGCCAGATAAACATTTTCCTTTACACGACCAACCAGCTATTAATGTTCTTAAAAAGACAATAGAAATGGTTAAGCCTGATGCTTATGTAGATTTAGGTGATGTGGGAGAATGGCACTCATTTAGTGCTTGGAGATTTAAACGTAAGAAAGCACCACCACTTGAATACCTTATAGAAGATTTTGAACAAGACGTAAAAGATGTTAATGCTGGTATGGATCAGATTGACGAGAGTTTAGACAAAGTGAATTGCGAGGAAAAATACATTACAGAAGGCAATCATGATAATTGGTTGAATATGTGTGTAGAGAAGTATCCTTACATACCTCAGTATAAGTTTAAAAATGCAGTTGAACTTAATGACAGAGGCTACAAATATATTCCCTTTGGAAAACACTTAAAATTAGGTAAATTATACCTATATCACGGACATCATTATGGGGGTCAATATCATACTTCCAACCATTTACGCAAACTTGGTTGTAATATTATGTATGGGCATTGGCACGACCTCCAGCAAATGTCTGTCACTCATAAAGATGGACCTAAGTCTGCTTGGAGTGTCGGATGTTTAAAGGATATGAAGGAAGAAGCAAATTCTTGGCTTGGTGGTAGACCAATTAACTGGGCACACGCTTTTGCGATAGTAGATTTTTTTAAAGGTGGACTTTTTACAGTTCACATTATACAGATTATAAACGGCAAAACTTCGTTATGGGGTGAGTTAATAGATGGGAATAAGAAGTGCTAATACCTAAAATGCTTATAAATTCAGTAGCAACTGCATTGACTAAACATTTTAAGTTAGATAAAATGATGCGTTATGTATTTGATGATAACGAATTAGATGAAAAAGTAAAATCATTAGAAAAAGAAAACGAAGAAATAAAAGCCGATATACAATTTTTAAAACAACTTTTAACAAAGGAGAGATAATATGTTAGATTTTTTAGCAAATAACACAGGATTATTAGCAGGTGGAACAGGAGCTGCTGTTGTACTATGGATACTTAAAAGAGTTCCAAACAAAGAAATATGTACTTGGGTTGAAGGCATATCATTCACATTAGGCAAATGTGTAACTTTAGGCTTAACAAAATGGAAGTTTACTAAAAACTTTTGGAACAAGACTATAGAGCCTTGGTTTATAGATTTGTTTGATAATTTTATAGGTGGATTTGTAAGAGGATTCATTAAAGGGTTAAGATCGGATAATTAATGCCTTATAAGACACAAGGAAATAGATTAGCTAATGAAGTCACTTTAGGTGACGGCTATCCTTTGTCTAATAATTTACAGCCATTAAAAATTGGAGGGGAAGCATCTGTTTTACAGATTTCCTCTCCAACACCTTCAACAACAGATAAAGGTATAGTTAAAGTTGAAGGCGATTTAGAAGTTACAGGCTCTATACTTAAACAGCCTACCTTACATATTATAAATGGTGCAGCCTACAATACAGGCACATCTAAATTTTATTTACCACTTGTTGGTGGAAATAGAGAGCTTACTTCAACTTCTAATAATAATGAAAGTATAGCATTTGTTACACCTTATGATGGTAGAGTTAAAAAATTAGTATTAAGAAGTGAAGCAGCAGCATTAACTACAACAGCAGGGTTTCACAAAAGTGAAACAGATACAGAAGTTCCTAACTCTTCTTCAACAGAAGATATAGAGGTTGAAATGGCTGCTGATGATACTGCTTATACATTTGATTTTACAGGCACAAGTTCATTTAATTCAGGAGATATTATGACTATTTCGGTAACACCTGAAGCAGCAGTTAATGATATGGTATGGACATTAGTATTAGAATATTATATAGATTAGGAGAGAGATGGGAAGTTTAGGAGGAAAATCACCAGCAAATACATATAAAAGTTTACTTAAAGTAGCAGATGAAACTAATGGGGTTTCTACAGCAACATCTCAAATAGAGGATGGAGAAGGAACTTCTACTTGTGTAGCTATTAGTGATGATAACCTTGGTATTCAACCTCAAAATGATAATACTACTACGACATTAAGAGTAAGAGATGTTTCAGGTAGCACTTTATTATTAGTAGATACAACTAATAGTTGTGTAAAAGTAAATGCAACACAAACTTATGCTAATACCCAGCTTTTAGAATTTACTGCTTATAGATTAGTTCCTGTTGCAGGAAGACATTATTTTGTTCCTTGTGGTGGCAATTCTTTTGCAGGTCATCTTGCTGAAAGAGATAATGGTACAGGTACAGACCCTGATACAACTTTAGATGCAGGAACAACAACAGACGAACTTGTTAATATGCTTTTTTATGCTCCTGCTAATATAACTATAGATGGTGTAACATTTATGGTTTCTACAGATCAAGATACAGATACTACTATTAATGTTCATCTTTACAAATTTACAATGACAAACGCAGGTGGAACAAGTGATGGTAATTTATCAGGAGGAACTTTACTTGCAAATGGACAAGCAACAAGTGTTGATAGGAATGTGATTAAGACTGTAACAGCAAGTATAGATAGCTCAAGTGTATCAGGAGGCGAAGTAATTGCTTGTTTTGTAGAAAACGAAACTAACACAGACGATATTAATTTAAGAGTACAAGTACTCTACCATATAAACTAGGAGAAAAGATGGCAAAATTAGATGCAAATTTAACAGTATCAACAGGAGAAGGCAAAGAATATTTATGTTCTATGAGTGATAATTATACAGAAATAGTGACAGCAATACAAAAAGTAGATAATACAGACGCTTTTATAACAATCGCAACTTTAGGTAAATCTTTAACAGGCATTGGTGCTTCGGCAGGACAAAGACTTAAAGGTGCTAAACTTATAGTAATTAAAAATAACAGTCCTGTATGTGTTGAACTCCAATTAAAATATGCAGAATGGAAAGATGATTCTAATATTGACAAAACAAATAGTATTGATATTTCAGGTGATGGGGCAACTACATCAAGACAATTAAATTTGGTTTTAGGTGCTAATGAGTATATTGTTCTACCTAATCAATGGGCAGTCGGTTATGAAGATGATGCTTCAGGTGGTAATGCAAAAACTATTGATAACAAAGGTGGGTATGGTGTTAATAGTGGGAAATTGTATGGCGATTCAGCAACTAATCTTGGAGCAAAAGTAGAAAATAGTGAAACACAGGTTACTGTCGTAGATTCAGATGTATTTAGAGTTGGAGATTTAATTCAGCTTGGAACAACCACAGGCACTGCTGCTACTAACATAGAAATTATGAGGGTTGCGTCAATAGATTCTGCAACTGTAATGCAAGTAGAAAGAGGCTTGTTTGGAACTTCAACACTAGATGGCGATGATCAAACTACAGGTCACGTAAGTGGTGCTGACGTATGGTTGCCTTGGTTTAATACACAAGAAGCATATAATAAATACCACGATGATGCAAATGCTTTAGGAACAGTACAAACTAATGCAACAGGAAGATATACAGCACAGAATTTATTTGGCTATGGAAGGTCATTAACATACCCAACAGGTATAGTTAAAGGTTCTTTAGCCTTTAAGTTTTACAATGCAGGACACCAAGAGTGGAATCTTTCAGGTATTACGCCTTCAACTCATAGTGGATTAGCTGCTTCAACTGCATATCAGTTTAATATAGCTGTTGATGGTGGTTCGGTTTTTGTTGATTTAGCATTTACAACTGATGCTAGTAACCTGAACTTTGGTGGCAACAATGGTGTGATAAGTAAAATTCAATCTGCTCTTGATACTCAATATTACACAGCAGGTAACTTATTTGAAAAGAAAGTAAACGTAAGTATAGTTAATGGTGATATTAGATTTTCATCAGGAAATAGAACAAGAAATTCAGCTATTGCTTTAGCTGCTCCAGGATCAGGCACTACTCCATTTGGAGTTGGAAGAATCCCTGCTATTGGAAGTATAGAAGGTGCAGTCGCTGCTAAATTGCCTGATGACACAGTATTTTCAAAAGACTATATTGAAAGCAAAAATCAAGTTGCATTTGCTTATGATGATGGTAAAGGTAATATAAAAGGTGTTGCTTCAGGTACTATCAACTATGAAACAGGTGCTATTGATATTACAGGTCCTGCTAATGCAGAGTTTGTAGTAAGCCTTAATTATGATTCGGCTCATAGTGGTGGTGTTAATGAAACTTCAAACGAACAAAACACAATTAAAGAAATATCAGCAAGAAGTTTTAATAGTAAAATAGATGCAGAAGTTGAAATATTAGGATTTGTATAATGCCTTATCCATTTAAAAATAAAAAGAAAAAAACTAAAAAGAAACGTAAAAACAGGAGGAAGTAATGGCGACAGCAGCAATATATTGTACACATAAAGAATTAAAGAGAGTATTTCCTCAACTTGATAGTTTTGATAATAAAAAGCAGATTTATGGTTGGATAGTAGTTACAGGAAGTAAGTATGCTGCCCACAATAGTGGGATAGTAACTCAATTATTTGCAGATGGAGAGGATTTAGGACCTGCTCAGTCAGCACATACTGATTTAAATGTTGAAGGGGAGTGGTTTTATAATTCTGCTGAAGATGTGCTTTATTATTATTCTGCCAGTAATCCTTCAGATAAACTAATGGAAGCAGGAGAAGAATTTACTACTATGGTTACTCAATACAGAACTGATGCAAGTCGCTATCTTGATAGTATGCTTGACCCTAATATGCCTAAAGAAGCATTAAAGGATAAAGAAGGCAACTTTGATTATATTATTATTCGTAGTACGGCTTTGATAGCTGCTAACTTTATGATTAAAAGCCACGACCCTAATAGCGAACTTGCTAATGCTTTAATGGAAGAAGCTAACAATAACATTGAAAATATTAATCAAGGTAGAGCTGCTTTAAGTTGGCAAGTATCAAGAGATTCATCTCAAGGTATTGTAAGAGATGTTACTTACACAGCAGGTGAAATGCGACCTGTAGATACAAGGGGTGAATGGTCAGGTACTTATGACTTAATTAAGCTCAAAATAGGTACTGGTGGCGTTTTAGGTACGGCTACATACAATGTTTACATTAAAGATGGTGATGGTTTAAAAAACCAACAAGTTATTACTAATGCTGTCATTAATGGCGATTACCAATCTTTAGCAGGTGGTTTAGAAATTAGATTTGCAGGTAGTACAGATAGTTCTACTGCTACTGCTAATAACGAATGGGAAATAGAAGTATTTGGAAGAAATGAAGTTGTAGATGTATCTGAAGGTAAAGCCGTTAAAATGACTAGAACAGGCAGAGCTTCATATAAAAGAAAGTATAATTAATGGCAGTAAGTTTTACAAACAACTTTAAGAATATTTTAGATAAATTACGTAATGTATTAAGAACAGAATTTAAGGGTGCTATGCCTATTTACATAGGACATGATACTAAAGATGTGGCGACACAATATTTGCGTCTTGATCCTATAGGTAGTACACTAAATGAGTATAGTATTAGTAGTGAGATGAGAGAGTTTCAAGTGAATATGTTTTATTACTTTTCAGACCCTAATGTGAATAAGTCATCATTAGATCACGTTTTAAGATTTGTATCAAGAATTGAGGCGTTAATACACGACAATCTCGCTATGGAATTAACAGATGGCACAAGTTGCTTTAATTGTAGAGTAGAATCTACAGAACTAAATGCCTTAGATGACGAAAACGAATATGTTGTTCAATTTGAATGGCGAGGACAACATCTAGCTAATATGGGTTAAGGAGAAAATATGAAAGTTAAATTAAAAGACGATAAGATGAATAAATATAATGGTCTTTTTAGAAAACAAGTAAAGGCTTTAAATAGAGGTGAGGTTATTGAAATTGATGAAATTCCATTAGAAGCAAAACCTTTTTTAATTGAAGTAGAACAAAAACCAAAAGCAAAAAGTAAAGGAGAGAAATAATGGCAATAAGTAGCGTAGCCTTTAGTCCAAAAGAATTTAGAGTTGCAATTCAAGCCCAAGCAGCATTAGGAACTGCAATAACAAATGGTATGCAAGAATTAAATGTTGATTCTATATCACACGGAACTTTAGGTGGTATTAATAATTATGATTTAAAATCAGGGGGTGGTAGAATATTGCAAGATGAGCACTATTTCCATCAAAATTCAGATTATATTTCTGAAATTTCAGTATCAGGTATATGGAGTGATGAACTTGCTCCCCTTCTTGATAATATAACAGGAGATGCTGCTGAAGTATGGCAAGTTGCATCAAATTATACTCCTTCTGTGAATATTAAAACAGGAGCATCATTAACTGTAGGAAATAGTGAACTATTGACTTTGGCAATTATGCCTCCTAAAAATGCAGCAACAACTCCAAGTGATACTGACGGAATCTTATATAAAGATTGTGTTGTAACTTCTTTTACTTGGTCAGGGGATATGGGAACGGATGGTGGTTTACTTAAATATTCAGCAACCTTAAAAACCTATAGTCCTGTTGCATTAAACCAAGATGCAAGTGGATATACTGTAAATGCTTATGAATTAAGTGCTTCTCAAACCTGTTCAATGGGAGATTGGCAAACTCCTTCAAAGAGAATAATATGTGGACAAGCAGATGTTATGGCTAATTCATTTTCTCTAAATTTAGAGAATGATGCAGTATTTCTAGGGAGAGGTGCAAGTGGCGTTTGTGAGGTTGTTCAAAGAGGAGCTGAATTTTCAGCAACTGCTGATATTAGTGTTAAATATGATGATGAGAGTGCTGATTTGTTAAACCAATTTCAAGCTGCAACAACAGCAGCTTCGGCAGGTGCGACACAACTAACAAATGCTACAAATCCTGCTGATGGAGCAAGTTGGGGATTTCAATTTCCACAATCTGTATTTACAAGTGTAGCTTTAGCAGAAGGCGATATTATGAATATAGACGTTTCTGTTAAAATGGTAGGTTTCGGATCAGGAACAGATACTACTTGTTTAACAATAGCTGATTAATAAAATAAAGGAATAAACAATGGAATTTAAACTTGAATCTGGTAAGAAGATTAAGTTAAAAGATGTATCTATAGATGAGAGAGATGAAATGCTTGATTCTGTAGAGTACCAATATGACAATAAAGGTAACGCCAAAGGTATGAAGATGATGAACACTACTATGACTAAGTGGATCCGTCTTGGTGTTGATGGTGATACATCTGACAAGTTTCTAAAATCACTCACTTTAAGTGACAGGACTGATATTTTTGTTAAAATGCAGACCCATCTTTTAGTGGGGGAAGAGAAAGCCTCCAAGTAGAACTAACTATATTGTCTGATAGCTGTGGAGGCTGTCCATATTGTGAATTTCCATACGAAGCACGATTACCTGTAAAGACAGAAGACGGATACGAAACACGAGAGTTTAAGTCACAAGATGATGTTTGGGCAGTTATTGATTTAATTGCCCAAGAAACTAAAGAATTTAACGAAGATAGAGGAAAGGAGTTTGACGTAGCAAAAAGTATAGCAACCCAAATCCCTTTCTTTGCTTGTTTTAATCAAGTTAGAGATGTAAAACATCTCAAGCTGTTAAACAAGTATTTATATTGTACCGAAACAGGCACACCTGCACATTCAGGTAGTTATGGGCAGCAACCTGCAAGATGGATACAATATTTTTTTATAATTAAAAATGCTATGGCAAAGAAGATGAACACAATGAAAGAGAAAGCGAAACAAAATGTCTGATATTATAGTAAAGTTTAAGCCAGTAGGTCATAAATCTCTAATACAAGCTATTAAAAAATTAGAATCAGCGACAGGGAGATTAGGTGTAACAACAGGTAAAACATCTAAGACTAGTGGTGTTTTTAATACTAGAAATAAAAGAAATGCTAAAAGTATGAGTAATTTTGGTAACACATTATCAACGGCTCGTTCTAAACTTCTTTTATGGAATTTTGCTATGGGTGCAGGAATTAAATTAATGTTTAATATGCAAAAAAGTTGGGCAAAATTAGAATCATTAAGAACAGGTTTTGATGCTTTAACTGGGAGTGGACTTAAATCTACTGATATGTTAGTAAAATTAAGAATAGCTACCAACGGAACTATGAATGAAACACAATTAATGACACAAGCAAATGCAGCTATGGTTCTTGGTGTTACTAATAACTCAGATGAAATGGCTAAAATGTTTGATATGGCTCAACGTCTAGGTAGAGCATTAGGTGTAGATACTAAAAGGTCTATTGAATCACTTATTACAGGACTTGGTCGTCAATCTGTTAAAATGCTTGATAACATCGGTATTATTGTTAAGTCTAACGAAGCCTATGAAAAACACGCTTTAAAATTAAAAACAACTGTAAATGAACTGACAGACGCAGAAAAAAGACAGGCTTTCTTTAATGCTGCCTTAGAAGCAGGTGAATCAAAAGTAGCACAATTAGGAGCTGAAACTGATAGTAGTCAAGATGTAATGGACCAATTCGACACAGTTATGACAGAACTAGGTGATACTTTTATGGATTTTGCTGGACCTGAGATTTCTGCTGGAATAGATAAAATTACTGATTTTATGCGTATATTTACTGAAACTGATATTGAAGCAAGAATT
>VTLG01004425.1_pt1 | contig 21711 bp, 28 predicted proteins | sample 4694571 | NCBI WGS metagenome assembly VTLG01 (sample SAMN12604809, study PRJNA352737) | marine metagenome | biome: ENVO:00000447; feature: ENVO:00000209|ENVO:00000569|ENVO:01000036; material: ENVO:00002151; isolation source: viral sequences binned using virsorter ... | reverse complement strand
ACCCATTTATTTGTGGTAAATCTGACAAGGCAATTTTAGTAGAAGATTGTGCTAGTGCTTGTGCTGTATCTAATATTATAACAGGTGTAGCTTTACTTGGTACATCATTACCCGATGATTATATTCCTATACTCAAACAATTTAAAAGTGTTGTTGTAGCATTAGACAGAGATGCAACTTCAAAAGCATTTGACATACATCAAAAATTATGTTATTATGTTAAGTCGGAAGTAAAAATACTTGACGAAGACTTAAAATATTTTACAACAGATGAAATAAGGAAACTATTATGAACATATTTTTTTTAGATAAAACGCCAGAACTATCAGCCAAAATGTTATGTGATAAACATGTGCCAAAAATGTTATTAGAGTCAGCACAGATGTTATCTACTGCTATTCATTCACATACTATGGGAATTAGCACAGACATATATAAAGAAGCATACCCCAATCATCCTATGACTAAATGGGTAGGATTTAATCGTGATTGTTTTCGTTGGGCATTAGAAAATGCCTTACATATTGGGGCAGAGTATTTAAGAAGATTTAGCAAAAGACATAAATCAATGAATATAATTCATGCTATTTATGATAATAATTACATAAATGATATACCCAATGGTTTTTTTAAAGAGCCTCCACAATGTATGCCAGATGAATACAAAGATAAAGATTATGTTGTAGCTTATCGTAAATATTATAAAGGTGATAAAGCTTATTTTGCAAAATGGGAACGAGGTGTAAATGCACCAGAGTGGTGGGTAACATGAAATGTTTTATGGTATATCCCTATGATTTTCAAGACCCTATAGATGGTACTTTTTTTCCTATGCTTGGAATAAAAGATTTTAATTCTAAAAAAGAAATGTTAAAATATTTACAAAAAAATATATGCTCTGAAGAAACCAGAAAACCATTTAAATTTAAAACGCTTGCAAAATATGCAAAAGAATGTCGCATTGTATGTTTTTTAAAAAAATATAGAAAACAAATTAAAGATAAACTTAACATTGTAGAGGAGGATGACTAATGATAAAAACAAAAGCAAATAAAAAATTTGATATTGATTTAAAGTATGGACAAGTGCGAGAAAAACAAGTATCTAATATATTTGCCAATAAAAAAATAGAAGTTAAAACAGAGAGAGACTGGTGGGCTAAGACAGGTAATATTGCATTAGAGTATGAATGTAATGGTAAACCTAGTGGCATTAATGCAACTACATCAGACTATTGGATACATATACTTGCAAAAGGTAAAAAAAATCATTGTATGTTAGTGTTTGAAGTAGCCAGATTAAAAAAAATAGTTAAAGAATATAAAGATACACATACTCGTATGGTTGGAGATGGTGGTAGGTCTAAATGTGTTATACTTCCTATAAAAAAATTATTTGATAAAGAGACAGTGTGTCTAAATTAAAAAAAAGATTACTTAAAATAAAAAAACATCTTGACAAAAAAACATTGCGTGACCCAAGAACAAACCCTCAATGGAGAGATAGAGTTAATTGGGATAGAATAAAAAGTATTTTAAATAGACGATACGACTTGACGTAAGCATATCTTTATGCTATAAATCCACCTATGATTGAAAAACAAATAATAAAATTACTGCTACGCAAAAACTTTTATGAGAAACATAAAGGTAAAGTGTCTAAAGCTATGTTCACTAATGGTACAGGTAGTTTTTACAATTCTATTGAAAAAGCCCACACCGAATATGATACTGATTTAACACTTGATGAATTAGAAACATTACATCTTGATAAATATAATCCTGCGTTAACTCGTACTGCTAAAAATAATTTTGAGTTATTGTTAGATGATATACGCAATGAGCCAGAACCTAAAGATGAAATAATATCTGATATTGTATCTGCTATACATAAAAGAAATATTGCACATAAAATTGCTCTAATTGCAACTGATGTATACAATGGTAAAGATGATGGGTTTAATGATATTAAAAATTTACTTGATATACAAGAAGAAGAACCTACTGATGATACCTCTGTTACAAAAGACATTAGTGAATTAATGAAGTTAGTTAATGTAACTACTAAATGGAAATTTAATCTACCTACACTTACTGAACGTATAACAGGTATAGGAGAGGGAAACTTAAGTATTATATTTGCTAGACCAGAAACAGGTAAGACTGCTTTTTGGATTAGTTTAGTTGCTAGTGAGGGTGGTTTTGCTTCTCAAGGGGCTAAAGTACATGCTCTTATTAACGAAGAACCTGCTGTTCGTACACAAATGCGACTAATTAATGCATGGACAGGGCTTGATAGAGACGAAATACAAGAAAATATGGATATGGCTACTAAAAAATGGGCCGAAATAAGACCAAATATTAAACTATTTGATACTGTTGATTGGACTATTGATGATATAGACTCTCATTTAGCTACACATAAACCAGATATTTTAATTATTGACCAATTAGATAAAGTTAATGTTGGTGGTAATTTTGCACGAAATGATGAAAAGCTACGAGCTATATATACAGGTGCAAGAGAACTAGCCAAACGAAGAAATTGTTCTGTTATTGCTATCTCTCAAGCATCTGCTGATGCTCATAATAAATTAGAATTATCATTTGATATGATGGAAAATAGTAAGACAGGCAAGGCGGCTGAAGCTGATGTAATTATTGGCGTAGGTAAAAGAAGTGATTTAGGTGAGGCATCAGAGAGAAGTTTATGCGTATCTAAAAATAAAATAACAGGTTGGCATGGAACAATCCATTGCAACATAGATGATAGATTGTCGAGGTATGAAGTATGATTACTGTTGTAGATGTAGAGACTACTTTTCAAGTAGATAGTAAACGCCCAGACCCATCTCCTTTTAATTCACATAATCATTTGGTGAGTATAGGAATTAATGATGAGTACGTATGTTTTTATCATAAAGAACATACAGGCTATAGTGTAAAAGATAACCATAAAATAGTTCAAGATATTTTAGATGAAACAACATTACTTGTTGGGCATAATTTAAAATTTGATTTAGCTTGGTTATTAGAATGTGGATTTAAATATACTGGCAGAGTATATGATACAATGGTAGGAGAATATGTTATTGGTCGTGGATTTAGAAAGCCATTATCACTAAAAGAAGTATGTAAACGCCGTAAAGTATCATTAAAATCAGATATTATTGACCATTATATGGATAATAAAATTAGTTTTGAAAACATTCCTTGGCGTATTATTGAACAGTATGGCAGACAAGATATTGTATCAACAAGAGAAGTATTTAATTCACAGATGGCAGACTTAAAACTTCCTCGTAATAAAGGATTACTTACAACAATAAAAATGATGAATGAGTTTCTTCCTGTGCTAACAGATATGGAAATAAATGGTATTAAAATAGATACAGAGGCATTAGAAGATGTACGAACAGAGTTTCTCTTAGAGTTTAATAGTCTAAAAGAAACTATTGACCAAACTATATGGGAAAAGATGGGCGATACAAATATTAATCCATCAAGTCCAGAGCAATTATCATGGCTAATCTATGGTAAAAAAGTAAATGATAAAAAAACATGGACACAATTATTTAATATTGGTATAGATAAAACAACTAAAAAATCAAAGCGTAGACCTAAGTTTTCTCGTACAATGTTCTCTAGATTAGTTAAAGAAAATACTATGAGTATTATGAAAACACAATCAGAGCAATGTCCTAGTTGTAGGGGTAGAGGCACATATAGAAAGTATAAAAAAGATGGTGAGCCATTTAAAAACACAAGTAAATGTGAACAATGTTTTGGTGAAGGTGTAATATATACTGACCTAAATGAAATTGCAGGATTTGGCCAAGAGCCTAGAAGTGTATCTGATGTATCAGAAGGAGGATTTCGTACAGATAAATTTACTTTAAACTATTTGCTATCATCTGAGAATGAAGAATTAAGACAATTCTTAAAAGATATTATTAGATATAATTCTATTGACACGTATTTAAATACTTTTGTAGCCGGAATACAACAGCATACAAACAATAAAGGATTTTTACATCCTAAATTTATGCAATGTGTTACAGCAACAGGTAGACTATCAAGTAGAGACCCTAATTTTCAAAACCAACCACGAGGTGCAACTTTTCCTATTCGTAAAGCTGTTGTGTCTAGATTTAAAGATGGTAAAATAATGGAAATGGATTTTGCTCAATTAGAATTTAGAACTGCTGTGTTTCTTGCACAAGATAAACAAGGTATGGAAGATGTTATTAATGGAGTAGATGTACATCAATACACTGCTGATATTATAGGTGTGTCTAGACAAAATGCTAAAGCACATACATTTAAACCTTTATATGGTGGTGTAACTGGCACAGAAAATGAGAAAAGATATTATGATGCATTTAAAGAAAAATACAAAGACATTGCTAGATGGCATGAAAAATTACAGACAGAGGCTATACAACATAAGGTAGTTAAATTGCCAACAGGTAGAGAGTATGCATTTCCCGGTGCACAAAGACAAGCATGGGGTGGTTCAACTTTTTCTACACAAATAAAAAACTATCCTGTGCAAGGTTTTGCTACTGCTGATATTGTTCCCATTACATGTATTGAAGTATATAAACTAATGAAAAAGGCTAAATTAAAAAGTGTGTTAGTTAATACAGTTCATGATTCTATTGTTGTAGACATTCATCCAGAAGAAGAACAGGATGTAATTAATCTATTTTCAGAAGGAGCAGGAAATGTTATACCAAGATTAAAGCAACACTATAATATAGACTTTAATGTACCACTTGACGTAGAGATGAAGATAGGGTATAATTGGTTAAAATTAAATGAGGTAAATTTATGACTTATATAGACGAATATACAATACAAACCATTGGGTCAAAATGGCACAAAGGTAAAGAAAAAAAGAATCAAGTTCTTACAGAAACAAAATCTACTGATGGAACAGCACTAAAAAGATTAGCTAGATTTTTAGAAGAATATGAAGAAAACTTGACTAGTTATAGTACAGATTGTAAAATACATATAACATTTACAGAAAGGAATAATCATGGTTAAAACTATAGGAGACTTATTTGAAGAGAATGATGATTGGGTCAATGATGAAGAGGCTGTTGCTCTTGAGAGAATAGTCGAACTTAAAAGAGACTACATTAAAGACAATGTAGGTAAAAGACCAACTACATTACATATAAATATAAAAGAAGAATTATCTAGTTATATGCTATGGTTTGCGGCATATTATGGATTACATGCTCAACTAACAGAAGGAGAAACACATATATGTGGACAATCAGTGAATTAATACAGGTAATGATATTTCTTTCTTTAATCTTTTTTATATTTTTTTCTTGACAATAAGTAAAAAATATGATATATACATATAATTAACCAAAAGGAGACATATGCTAATGTCAAACGAACTATCAAATTTAAATACAATGTCTAATGAAGACATTATGAAGGCTATCGGACAAGACGATGGTGCAAAGAGGGCAGGTGTTCCTCGACTTACGATAAACAGAAATCCAGAAGATGATGATGGAAATCAACTTCCTATGGGCTCATACGCTGTATTTCATAATGAAATAGGGCAAATAGTTTATGGTAAACCTATTATGTTCCGACCATTTATTAACTCAATGCAGTACATGCAGTACAGCCCAGAAAAAGAAGAGTATACTAATCGTTCTATCATCTTTAAAAATTGGCAAGAAGAGGCTATTGATATACAAGGGGGTACAAAATGTGGTAAGATACCACAACGTGATTGGGAAAAGTTAGGCTTAACAACAGACGAATTAGCTAATCAAAGAACAATTAAATGCTATCGTTTAATATTTGGTCAAGTAACTTTTAATGGGCACACTGCTGATAAAACAGAAGTCGAAGTTAAAGACTATCCTGTTTTGTGGAGAGTAGGTGGTGTTCAATTTAATCCAGTTGGAAATGCATTACAAAGTATAAGTGAGCGTAAAAGACTTATGTTTAACTGTGCTTTGCATTTAGATTCTCAAAAGAAAAAGAATGGAAGTAACGTGTATTATGTTTCTTCTATTAAAGTAAATGCTGATGCAGGATTAAAATTAACTAAAGAAGATGAAACTACATTAGGTAACTTCCAAACTATTATTAACGATGAAAATAACGAGGTATTGGATTTATATAAAAATGCTAAAAAAAGTGGCTTAAAAAACGTTGATGCTATAGATGCAAAAATAGTTGAAGATGTTGACCCTGCTGAAGCATTAGCTAACTAGTGGATATACTCAATAAAGTACAAACTTTCTTAGATGCGGCCTGTGAAAAACAGGTCGTTATCTCTGATAAACTTATTGAAGAGTTTGGAGAAGCGTGTAAAACTGCTATCAAAAAACAGTTTACCGATAAGAGACCAAATAAATTTCGAGTACGAGCAAGTAATGTAGGTAGACCTCTTTGCCAACTTCAGATGGAAAAAACTGGAGCAAAGGGCGAAAGTCAACCTTATAATGCAAAGATGAGAAATTTATTTGGAGACCTTATTGAGGCAACTGCTGTTCTAGTATTAAAGTCTTCTGGGGTCGAGGTGACAAATGAACAGAAATCTGTTAGATATGATGTATCTAATGGTACGCATATTGATGGTACATTTGATGTCGAAATTGACAATAAAATTTGGGATATTAAATCGGCTTCTCCATTTGCGTTTGACCATAAATTTAAAAATGGCTTTAACGCTTTAACTAAAGGAGATACATTTGGCTACGTTGAACAAGGCTATGTGTATGCAGAAGCTGAAAAGAAAAAATTTGGTGGGTGGATTGCTATTAATAAATCTACAGGAGAATGGGCTGTAACAGAAACACCTTTAGCTGATGATGAGCATCGGGCTAAAGCTCTTAAAAAAGTTAAAGATAATTCAGATGCAATAAAAAAAAACTTGCCTTTCGAAAGATGTTTTACTGATGTAGAAGAAATGTATAGACGAAAACCTACAGGTAATAGAGTGCTTGGATTTGAATGTAGCTATTGTCCATATAAAAAAGATTGTTGGGGAGATGAAATACAACATTTACCACAGCAATCATCACAAGGATTAAATCCAAAATGGGTTTGGTATACTAAACTTAACAATCCTAAACAGGCAAATGAGAACAAGCAGTAGAAAAGCTAAAGGAAGAAGACTACAAAATTGGGTTCGTGATGAATTATTATTACGATTTCCTAAATTAACAGACGAAGACATATACTGTGCTATAATGGGCGAGAGTGGTGCGGATGTTAAATTTTCTCCTCAAGCCCAAAAATTAATTCCATATTCTGTGGAATGTAAAAACAAAGAAACATTTAAAGGAATATATGATGTAATGAAACAGGCACAGAGTAATACAAAAACAACACAAGTACCATTAGGCATTATTAAAATGAACAATGAACAACCACTAGCTCTTATTGATGCTAGACATTTTTTAGATTTGGTAGGTAAACGTGACAGATGAAATTAAAATTATTGTTAAACCACTTGAAGAGGGATTTGCTGTGTATATCGTTGAGCCAGATGCAAAAGAACCTATGACAGACAAGATGGCTTCTTGCTATACTTTAGCTAGAGGCATGATTAAATTTGGATTAGACACTCCAGATATAGCTTTTGATTATGGCATGCTATCATTTAGAGAAGATGCAAAAAGAAATAAATCTAATGGTAATGGTGTGTATAGTGATATAGAAAAAACAGGTAATGTATTAGATATAACTAAATTATTAAAAGGTAAAAATGAAAAGTAATCAATTTTTAAATCAAGCAAGTGTTCTTGTACAAGGACAGAGAGAAAAAGATTATGGTGACAAGGTAGAAAACCATAGTAATATAGCTAAGTTATGGTCAGCATACTTAGATATACCTGTTACAGCACATGATGTAGCAATACTAATGTCTTTATTAAAAGTAGCTCGTACTAAATTAGGAGCAGTAAGTAAAGATACTTATGTTGATATGTCAGCTTATGGTGCAATAGCAGGAGAAATTAAATTTAAGGAGAAATAGAAAGAATGGATAATTATATTTTAACAGAAGAAACAAGGGCTGTAATACTAAAGTATATGTATACACGCCCCTATCAAGAAGTTGCACAGGGAATAGCAGTATTAAGCCAATTGCCTAAACTTGACCCAAAGATAAATCCAAGTTTTGTTCAAGATGATGCAACATCAAGTAAAAAAAAGACATAAAAAAAGAGAGCACGAAGCTCTCTTATATCAATTAGAAGTTAGGTTAAATAGTGATGGAAATATATCGTTTAATTATGACTGGGTTAAACCAGAATTAGTTGTAGAAAATCTAAAAGATTATGAATACGCACATCTTCTTTCTGCTATTATTCGTCACTGTTTATCAAATGGGCATAAATTAGACAGTGAGCTTAATTATTTATTAAGAAATATATAACGAATGGAACTATGGGAGTTATGGTTATTACTTATGGTAACAGTTAATACAATACAAAATTTAATTGTATTTTTTGTAGGTAGAAAATTTAAAAAGGAGAAAAGATAATGTCAAAAGAATCACTTAAAGAAAAAATTAAAATACATGAAGGATACCGAAACACTATTTATAAATGCAGTCAAGGATTTCGCACCATAGGCTATGGCCATAAGGTAGTACACACAGATGATTTAGTAGATGGAAAAGAATATTCTAAAGAAAAATTAGAACATATATTTGAAAAGGACTTTCAAAATGGTTGGAATTTAATGCAATTATTTTGTGATGAAAATAATTTACGCAATATATCTAATACTGCAAAAGAAATTATATGTGAAATGATATTTCAAATGGGGTTTGCAGGTGTAAATAAATTTAAAAATATGATTAAGGCATTACAAACTAATGATACAAAAACTGCAAGTATTGAAATGTTAGATTCACGTTGGGCTAAACAGACACCTAATCGAGCTAAAGAATTAAGTGATGCTATGGCTAATGCCTAAAGGTCAATTAAAAAATCTTTACCTATCATTTTAAATAGAGCATCTTCTACACCTGCCATAAAACTTCCAGATGTCATTGTATTTTGTTGAGCATTAAATTTTTCTATTGCTTTTCCTTCAGCATATTGTAATATTTCTTCTCTAGTTGCATTAGGATATTTAGTTACAAAAGCAACACCATCTAAATTATCTGATAAATCTTGTTGTGCACTTTTAACTGTTCCACCATGAACTACTTCTGCTATTTGTCCAATAGCATTTAAAACTGCTCCTGTTACACCTTTAGCTAATGGTTCTTTTTGTGATTTAGTAGCAATAAGTGCACCAATATATATATTTTTTGCTATATCAAATGTTCCTCCAGATGTTTCGGCTCTTCCAACATTATTTCGTCTAACTAACATTTCTTGTACAGTCATATACTCATCTACTATATCTTGAATAAATGGATTAATATTTTTAAATCCTTTTCCTTGAGCTAAATTAGGTATATCCATTAATGCATTAGCAGAAAAATTACTTGGTTTTATTGCTTTATCAAAATTAGATTCCCACCATTTTTTACCTTTACTTTTCATACCATGTAAATCAATTTTTTGTAAATCTTCTAATTGGTCTTTTGTTAAAGTAATTGCATCTTCATCTTCGATAATAGTAGGTGAAAGGTCTAAATTATCTTTACCAGATTTTGCCCAATCAAATATCCCAGTATTACTTGATGGTGAACTGCCCATACCAACTGGCCCTTGTGTTGTTCCTGTTGTATTATTATTATTTAAACTTTGATTAGTATTATTATTTGAACTTTGATTCGATTGAGACGCAGATTCATTTGTTTGAGAGCCTAGTCCAATATCACCGCCACTAGCTTTACCCGGGCCTAAATATCCTTGACTTCCATAGCCCGGATACATAGGCACACCATAAGGCCCCATCATTTGATTACCTTCTTGGTCTACTCCACCACCACCTCTATTTAATATTTTAGCTTCTTCTGGAGTAATGTATGCAAGGGTATGACCACGAGGTGCTACCTCATCTAATTTACTCATTTCTTTACGCATTAATCCTGTATTCTTTTTTACAGGAGAGCGTTGACTTCCTGTGTCTTGAAAACTTCCTTGATTTTGGTCAAACAATAATGCCATTAAACTTATCCTCCTAGTGGATTACTATTAAGTTCTTTTACTTCTTGTATTAATACATTTTGTAATTCATTTTCTTTTTTAACTATAGCAACATCTTTGCTTAATTCTTCAATATCTTCTTCTAATTCCCAAGCATACTCTTCTAATTCTTTAAGAGCATCATAAATAGGTTTTGTATTAGCAGGTTTAGGTAGCATAGCTATTTGCTCTTTAACTTTACCTATTTCTTTAAATACTAAAGTTAAATCTACAGGTTTAATTTGTTCTTCTACTACATTAATTCTGTCAATTAATTCTACTTCTAATGTTGATATTTTTTCTTCAAGTGGTGATAAATCTACAGTCTTATTAATAACAGCTTTACGTTTATCTAATTCATCTATTTTTGCTGTTAATTTTCCATATTGTACAAATCCTGCACCAATAGCACCTATCACTCCTAAAAGTGCCGCTACAGAACTAAGTTTAGTTACCATGTTATTCATTGTTTAAGTGCCTCCAGTTCAGCTATTAATTTGTTTTTAGTTTTATTTATGTTTAATAATTTAACCCTATGTATTTCTACAGGGTCATTGTCTGTGTAAGAACTTAAAGATGTTCCTACATATATATCTCCAGAGTATGAAGATAAATCTATTTGTAAAAATAGCCCCATGTTTGTATTATCATATATATCTTTTGCAGAATAAAATGCTATTTGCTTATACGTTTCGAGGCTATTTTCTTTAAAAAATAAGTCTTCTTTTGTTAAGTTTTGAGTTGTTTCTTTTGTTACTTTAGCTATTTGTTTTGCTATTTTTTTTAAATTTTGTTTTAATTTAGTTTCTACTTTTGCAACATCTGTAGCAATCCTGTCTTCGGTGTCCACTTCTTCTCGTCCTTCCGGTTGTACACTGTTTTCTTCTCCACTATCTTCTGGCTGTACTTCGGATTCCTCAGAGCTTTCGCTACTGGGTTCCTCTTCTTTTGGACTTGACTCTTCTTTTGATTCATTACTTGCTACTTCCTTCTCTTCTGTTACTGGCTCTGACTCAGTAGATTTAGGCTCTTCCATTGCCTCTTCTTTTTCTTCAATAACCTCTGGTACGCTCTCTTCGTTAGTTGCGATTTCTTCCATCGGTTCCTCAAACTCTTCAAAAGATTCTTCAGTAAGTTCATCGCTAAACTCCTCCTCAATTATCTCTTCAAAAAATTCTTCGGCTGTAATGCCTTCTTCTTCAAGAAACTCCATGAACTCTTCTTCCATGCCTGTTTCTTCTAAAAAATCTGTAAAGTCTTCCTCAAATTCTTCAGTAAATATTTCCTCCATCATCATTGGTGGAGGTTCTATTGTATAGTCCTCTTCAAAAAATACCTCTTCTATTGAAGGCATTTCTTCAAAATCCATTTCTGGTATATCTTCAAAATCTTCAAACATTGGTATTTCTGTAAAATCTGAAATACCTCCAACTTCTATTTCAAATTCTTCAAAGTACATATCTTCTTCCATAGTGTACTCTTCTTCAAAATATAAATCGTCTCCTACTATATACTCATCATCCCAAGTATACTCTTCTTCTTCCCAAGTATACGTATCATCAAATACTATATCATCATTATACCAATCAAAATCTTCTGGTAAATCCTCTATTATAGTAATAATATCTGTATCAATATCATCTATAACATTTTGTGTTTCTTCATTTATAGGAGGTATGTCAGTATAAGTAATATTTAATGAAACATTATCTACATCTGGCCCACGATGAGAGCCATCATAAGTTGTGCCTGCCGTCTCATTATACACTTCTGTTCTGATTGTAATATCTGTTTGTGTATTTGAACCTTGAGTATAAACATTTGTATAGTTTGTAAATTGACCCCCATTCATTGACCTACTAGAGTCGTGGTCATTTATATCTCTAACTTGTGTAGATACTGAACCATCAGAGCCTGTAACAGTTTGTTTAAGAGTAAATGTGTTTTCAATACTATTCCAAAACCATACGTCTGCTGACATGGTTGAGGTAAAACCTTGATTCATTTCTGATTGTGTTAAATGACCATCGTCAACTAAATCTACATCTTGATATACATTATCTTCCGTATGTCCTTCAAAAGCTAATACGCCACCACTATCATCCATGCCTGTTCCATATGGAAATCCATTCCAAGCACCATGAGTATGAATACCATCGTCACCACTTGTTGACCAACCAGTTGTAGTTGTAGTGTTGCCCGTTCCAAATGTAGAGTTTGTAAGTATGTTTCCTGTATTTATTGTTTCTGCATTAATACTAAAACTAAACAATAGTAAAGCAATTAAATACCTTATCATTATATATCTAATGCTATAATAATTAATCCACCTGCAATACTAATTGCGTATGCCATTACTACTATTTCAATCATGTACTTGTATAGATGGTTTTTCTATAATTTTTTTACTTTCTTCTATTTTTTTAAGTATCTCTTCTTTTTTCTTAGCTTCTTCTTCCGCTTGTATTCTTTTTTCTTCTGCAAGTTTTTCTTGTTCTGCTATTTTTTCTGCTTCTATTCTAGCTTTTTCTTTAGCTATTTCTGTATCTATTTTAGCAATAGCATCTAATTTAACTAAATAATCTTCATAGTCTGGTCTAAGTTCTGGATATTTATCCCACATAGCTTGAGCATCTGGGCCTATTTTACCATTCCAAGGACAAGGAGTTCCTGCAGATTGCATTGCCGCATGCACTCTGCTATCTTGACATAGAATACTAACTGCCGCAACTTTCATACCATAATCATATAATACTTTAGATAATTTAATACGTTCGCAATTTAAATCCCGTACATGTTTGCCACCAGATATGCCAACACCAAGGGTAGAAACGGAACCACTAACACCCATGCTACACACATCTTGAGACATGCTCGAGAAGGAGGGGCTGTTAGCAGAATTGACGGGTACATCTGACCCATTGGTAGTTGTAGTATTTGTAGTCGTTGACGTTGTTGTGTTTGTTTGTCCATCGTTATTATTTGTTGTTGTTGAAGTATATCCACCAGTTATTTGAGTATTACTGCCAGAACTATTTGTCTGGTCATTGTCATCATTTGTTGAATCTCCCCATACAGGTACACTTATACAAAGTATAAAAGTTAATAATATTATTAATAGTAAATTATCTTTTAGGGCCGTTTTCATTATTCTTTGTTCTCCACTTTAATTGTTGCTTGCTTACTTCCACCTACATATAATCCAAACCATGCCGCACCTGCACCTACAATAACAGATACAAATGCTGATTGTGCATTTGTTGGGTCTGGTAACTGCATAAACCATTCAGTTGTACGCCAAAAAGCTACACCATATAAAGTAATTAATAAACGTGGAAATATTCTCCATGCTGATAGTCTTTCTGGTGTCATTTTTTCTTAATTAATCCCATTGCACCTTTTCCTGCTTTGATGCCAAAGCTTGCTGAACAGGCTATATATAATAAATGTTTATAATAATCCGGAAGCTGTTGCAGTGCAACAAATCCTCTCTCAACATGCTCTGTCATTCCGGGAAAAAATACCAAAACGGCAGGCCCTAAAAGACAAATTAAAATTAACTCATCTTTCCACGACCCTTTCATTTGGTCTACTGCTGATGCTTCCCACGAAATTTTACCGGCTATTTGGTCTTGTTTTAACTTAGTCGCCGCTTGAACTTCTGTAAGTTTTAATTGAGCTTTAGCTTTCTTAGTTTCTACGAATCCAGATACCGCTTGCCCGGCAACACCGAGCAAGGGTTTTAATAATAAATTTAACACCTTACGCTCCCGGTGCTATAATAGCTTTTAGAACAAACAGAACAACTATAGCAACGATACCGGCTTTAATCCAGTCTTTCATTCCCCAGTCACTCCACTCTTTAAGATGTTCCCAAATATCTTTTAATAGTTTCATATATCCTCCTATTAGTCAGTTAATTTCACAAATGTCCATATAGCCGCAAGTACTGTTCCTACTACTAGGAATACTTTAAGGCCTCCAACACCCATGTTTGAAGTTGTATTTAAATCTCTTACTTGTTTTTGCATTATTGAAATGTCTTCTCTGATGTATTTTACGTCTGTTTTTAATTCTGCTATTTCTTTTTCCCATTCAGCCATATTATCTCCTAGAATGTATTTTTAATTAAATCAAAGTTATCACTTCGTCTAAGTAAGTTTTTACTTTTTAATTCTCTTTCTATTAATGTTGTGTTCATTAATTTTATTCTATTTTGAATTTGTTTGCTAAAAGCACTATAACCTACATTATTAGATTGAGACATGTCAAATAAATATCTAGGTATTGGCAAACCATTTAATACATGATGTGCCGCTGTAGCAACTACTGCCGCTTGATTTGTAGATGCTGTTCTATCAATAACACTTAATTGATAAATAGTTTTTAATTGATTAGCTTCATTAATAGAATAAGAAGAAAACAATCTTGCTTTCCAATCTTGTAAATCTCTTCTTATTTTACCTCTATCTTTTTTAAATGGGTCTTTTACTAATGTACCATAAGCACCTTTATCTTCTAAAAATAAACTTGCTGTACCTGTAAAAGATTTATCTCCTGCATAGTATGCTTCTATAATACCTTGAAAAGAAGTTGGAGCAATAGATTTAAATACTTTTTGATAATCACTTTCTGTTGCCATTCCCATTGTAGTTTTATAAGCTAGAGAAGAAGTAGTTTGAATTACACCACCTTTTCTATCTTTAAATAATGGTACTCCTAATTGACCCGGATGTAATCCTAAATATTCTAATGATGGTGCACTGACTAAATCAGCAATACCTAATCCCGGTGCCGCAAGTGTAGTTGTTAAATCTATATCAATAGCCGCAGATGGTGCTCCCCATTTAACCCATTCTGGTAAATTACTTTCTAATAATATTTCAGTTACTGTTTGTGGTCTTTTACCAAATAGTCTTTCCCATACAGGACTTAACCCAGTTATTAATCTATCTGCAACATCAATAGCAATAACATTTAATGCTCCTGCTGTAACAATCATAGTTCCTAAAAACGCAACTGAACTTTTAGCAGAACTTAAATCACCTTTTTTTAATTGGCTATAATTAATACTTTTAAAATGTTCTGTCATTTGAGCAAAATAATTATGCTGAAATGTTTTAAACAAACCTAAAGATTTACCTACAGTTCCAAGTCCTGCTTGACCATATATCATTGGTCTTTCATAACTATTATATTCAACCATGTATTTATCAGCTTGATAAGCCGCATCTTCCATAGCTTTTTTATGAGTTTTACCAGATTTTAACCCAAAATGATAAAACATTAATCCTGCATTTAATCTGCTGTATTGTTCTACTTTACCACTAATAGTTTTTAAAGTAAGAGTATCTAATATTTTTCCTACGTTAAAAACAAATTTATCTCCTATTTTAAATTTTCCACCAGTTTTAAATTCTGTTCCTTCAGAAAATTCTTGCAAAAATTTAGCTTCAACAACACGTTGCTCAACCATATATTCAGCAAATTCTTGTACTTTTTTATTTGGTCGTACTAAAGACCTTTGAGCTTCAATGACAGCTTCCCACATGTTGCCTTGCTCACCTTTAGACTGTAAATGCAATAATTTAGCAGGAATCATTTGAAATGGTTGTATATATTGTGATGCTATAAATCGTAAATTACCAAATAATAATTTAATATTTAATACAGCTACGTTTAAAGTTCCTAAAGAATTTTCTATGCCATTTTCACCAATCCATTTGCGACTTACATTTTCTACAATTTCTGTTATTTTATTTGACGTTGCTCCTAATGCATTTTCTCTATATGTCATAGATATATTACGAGCATTAGCATATTTATTTAATATGTCTTTATCATTTAATAATGCATTAGTTTCTTTTCGTGTTTTAAAATTATAAGATTTTTGCACACCACCACGAACATAAACTCTGTAACCTTCAAGAAAATCTAAAACACTTTTTAATCCTTCTGCACTACCTGCTTGACCGGGTATATTTTTTCTTCTAATAGTATGTTTTCTAAATCCTTTAGTTGATACAGTTTTAATATATAAATCATGTATCTCTTTTGCCGCATCAGTTTTACCTAATTTTTCAGCATATCGCATAGCATCTTCAAACGCACTTACTTCTTTGTTAGTTACATTTTTTTTATCTCTAGCTTGTATTCTAACTACATGGTCTTTACCAAATTTAGTTTGTAAATCTTTTGCAATAGCATTAGCTGACCATCTACTATTAGCAGGTAAAACTTGTACAGGGTCTTTAAAAGGTGTAGCTTTTTTATTTACCCATACTCTGTAATCTCCTAAAAACATATGAGGCATATAGTTTGGTAAATATGGTAATTCTTTTCCTAATTTTTTACCTGTTGCATCTGGAATAGTTTTAACATATTTATTTATATAATTATTATACAAATTATGTACGTTGTCTAATCCTTTTCGCATATCACGATAAACGTCTATTTGCTCTTTAGTAAATTTATATTTGTTTTTTAATTCAATATCTGTAACTTCTTTTACTTCTGTTTTTTTTATTTTAGCTTCAGCTACTTTATCTATTTCAATTTTAAAACCTTTTTTAATTACATCTTCTAAAACTCGCCAATCTTTTTTATACATTTTCATAGCACGAGTTAATGCCGCACCATCAGATTCAGTTCGTTGAATATTTTTTAGTGCAGTAATTCCACCAAATCTAATTCGTCCTTGAGAATCACGTTGTACGCCAGTTTTTACAGGAGTTACTTTGTAGTCAAATAAAATATTTTCTACTTTATTTTCTACGCTAATTCTAGCATTACTCATGTAATCGGCAGTCCATTTAGTAATGGGATTTTTAACCATAAATTTCATAGGTGCTAAATATCCTGCAATTTTACCTTTAAGGTCTAAATCAATAAGTCTAGCTTCGCCTTTAGTATCTATTAATTCTGTTTTAACTTCTACTGCTCTTCTATTATCTGCCGCTAATCTAGGAGCTACATTTTCTACTGTATGTAAAACACGTTCTATAGTTTCTTTATTTTTTCTTATTGTATTTTGTGATTCTAGTAAAACATCTAATTTTGTATTAGCTTCTTTATACTCTTCTTTCTTTTTTGCTGATTTTTTATCTTTAAGATTATCTACTTTTGTTTGTTGTTCATTAATTAATTTAATAGATTCTTGTTCTTTTAATTCTAAAACATCCCATTCTTTTAATTTTTGTTTAAGAACAGCTTTTCTTTCTGGTGTATTATCTAATAAATTTCGTTTAACATCACCTAGTGTTTTGCCTTTTCTTGGCCCTAGTACACCTAATGCACCAAACACAATACCACCTGCAAGTCTATCTTCTAAATTACCACCTGCTGTAGCAAATCCAAGTACACCTAATGCACCCATTCTTTCTGGTAAACGTAATACATTTGATGCTTGTATAATTTTACCCATAACAGCACCTTTACCTGCCGCTATACCTGCCGCCATTAAACCTTCATCTGATGCTCTAACACCATCAACAATAGCCATTGCTAAAGGTACAGATTTAAATATTTTAGTAGGCACTGCATATTCTGCAAGTGTAATTGGTGTCATAGCAAAACCTGCTAATACTTTACCTGCTAATGTATCTGGTGCATCTAAACCCAAATACTCTGGACTAGTTAAATGAGCACGTTTTTCTAAATAAGCTTCTGCACTAGCTAATAATCCATCACCATCTAAAAATCCTAATCCCGGAACATTACCTACAAAATCTTTTATTGCATCTAATCCACCGGGAATATTAGCCATTAAATGATAAAATCCTGCTTGAGACTCATTCCACCCATATTGAATATCATTTATAATATCCGTTGTAGGCTTTTCTCCATAGAGTCTAGCAGGATTATCTTCGTAATCTGTGTTAAGATTTATTGGTTTAAATTCATCTGGTGTATTTATTTCAGATTCTTTTTTATTATATGTTGAAAAAAGACTTGTAGAATTATTTTTTTTCTCTTCTTCTTTTTCATCTAAAGAAAATTCTTTAGGTCTAAGAATAGAGCCAGATGTATTTATATTACTACTCTCCCTAAATTCTTCGGGAGTTATTATTTCTACCATTGTGCTAACTAGTTATTGGGTTAAAGTTATTGCTATCTAATAAGTCTCTAATGACTTGTTCTTTAGTTATGTCTTTATTATCTCTACGATAAACTTTCATAATGTCTGCAAAACTTCTTTCTTTTCCTCCAATATTAAACATAGTACCATCTGTTACAGCGTTCATTATACTTGCTGTTTGGTCTTCTACTGATACATTAACACCTTGTACAGCTTGTACAACAGTTTTCATAGTATTTATTTGTTGTTGTAATTTAACTAATTCTAATGCTTGTGTTTCTGGCGTACCATATTGTAAAGCATAAATATATTTATCTGTATTGACTAAACTTAATGCCGCTCTATCTGTTGAACTAAACTCAGATGTAGCAGATTTTGCATTTGCTAGCGTTTCTACAGGTATACCATAAGCTTCACTTGCCGCATTTATATCACCATCAAATTTAGATAGTACAGCCATATGAGCCATATTCATAGTATTAGTATCTCTAACTTCTGTTGGTAATACAACACCTTGTACTTGAGTCATTCTATCTGCTTCGGTCATACTACCGCCATCAGATACAGGTAATCTAGATGTATCAAATGTTGCTTCTTGTGGTAACATAGGTAAATATAATTGACTTACTTTACCCATACCTCGTAGTGAACTAGAATTATTAATTTGATTTTTTACATTAGTAATATTTGCATTAGCATTTTTAGTTATTGTTTTAACTGGTTCAACTCTTGCATAATATTTAAAGTCTGGTTTAAATATAACATTTTTAGATAATGACATAAAATTATCTTGGTCTAAATAATTTGTATTTTCAAATATAAAATCAGCTTTGTCTTTTCCTAATGTTTCTACAAGAGATACATAATTAGTATATTTTTTTTCTGCCGCTTTAACATCTTCTGGATAAGCATTATTAGCTTGTTGTGTTGCGTTACCTATATGAGCAGATGCTGTTCTAACTAAGTCATTATAAAATTCATTTGTTTCATTAATACTACTTAGACCTTGTCTCATAGCTCCTTTTACTATTCCTTGAAATACTGACATTATGCTACCTCCTGTGTAGGATTAGCCATAAGACCTCCCATTGCTTCTTCTGGCATTGGCATATCTTGTTTAGGTGCTGATGCCGCCATACTCTTAGATAAATCTTTTGCTGTTTTTTCTATTTTTACTTTCATGTCTGCAAGATTACGTCTAAATTTTAAATTTGTTCTGTCTTCTAAACTAAGTTTAAATTCCTTTAAACCGCCTTTTACGCCTACTGCAGTAATTATCTGTACTACTGGTTTAGCAATTAATAAAGCTGAATCTACAGTCCATTTTCCTTCCATAAAACCACCAAATAGAACCACTCTTGCAATAGCTTCTACAGGTATACCTTCTTTTAGCATAAGTATAATTTGTTCTGCCATTATAGGACTAGTTAATTGTTTAAACATAAAGAGAGACATCTCATGAATGTTTGTCATTTGCGGTGGATTTTCCCAAGGAGCATTGCTCGGTGTATCTGTTAAAGATTGACCGGGTACTGGTGCATCAAAAGGATTGTATTTTGCTTCTGCCATTTTTAAACTCCTATCTGTTTACTGTAAGCAGGGTCTGATAACATTTTTGTTAATAGTGCTGTCATAGCTCTATCATTTGTTGCAGGGTCTACTGCACTTGGTGCTTTTCCTGTAGCTAATGCATCCCCCATATTTGCCGCACTTAATTCATCAAAAAAATCTACTGATGCGTATTTATTTGCAACACCACTAGGAGAATCCCCTGCAGAAATTTTACCCATTAAAGTATCAGTAAACATATCTGCTCCTACTTTTTTAATTGCTTCCATAATGCCAGTACCTCCTGCTGTACTTGCACCTGCAGTACCTATAACTCCGGGAATAATACTTCCTACTATAGCCGCACCTATTGCTTCTTTTAATCCAAATGCCATTTTATGCTTCTCCTCCTGTTGGTGGTGTAACCACTTGTTTAAAGACTTCAAAACCAAATGCACCAATCATTTCGTACATAGATTGTTTTTGGTCTTCATCCATTAGTTCAAATGCAGTGCTTCTTTCTAAAGCACCTAGGGCCATATTATAATTTCTATTTAATGTGTTTTCACCTGCTTGATTAGTCCACGATGCTTCATCTCTCCATTGTTGCCACATAGATGCTAAAGCAAAATTAGATAAATTTAATGCATTTTGTGCATTAGTTTGATTAGCCGCATTTTCTAATGCAGTATTAGCTGTATTTAAATTACGTCTCCAAGTTACATTTGATTGGTCTATAACTCTTTGATTTTCTACATTAAATCTTTCTCTTGCATCAGTTAATGATGAATTAAATTGATTGATAGCGTTTAATCTATTTGCATTTGCTTCGTTAATTGCTATTTCATTTCCAACATTTAATGCATTAATTTTATCTACTTCTGCAACATTAAATTGTTTCATTTGGTCAGAACGTTGTGCATTTTGTACTTCAATACTTGATGCTAAATTAGCAAAAAATTGGTCACTTTGTTGTGTGCTTTGTGCATTAAATTGTAATGCCGCATTTGATGCCGCTTGGTCAGAGAGCATTGTTTGTTGTCTCATTTGTACATTAGCCATATTTGTCTGTTGGTTATTTGACAAATTAGCCATATCCATTTGCATATAATTTTGTGCATTTGTTAGCGTTGCTTGCTGTCTATTATTAAGATTAGCAAAAATCATTTCTTTATATGCATTAGCATCTGCCGCCGCTATTGGTGTAGCCGCACTCATAATGCCTTGAGCTAAAGCTTCGGCCATCATACTACTTTGACCCATACCTCTTTGAGCCATAGCTGTTTCTGTTAATTTAGCCGCTCCTCGTGCCCATGCAGGCATTTGAGTTGCACCACCTGCTATTCCTGCTTCAACATCTGCAGTCATTTGTGCTAATTGTCCTTGAACAGTAGCATCAGTAGTAATAGCACCTTGTTCTGCTGTTACAGGTTGAGTAACTGTACCTTGAGCCGCAGTAGTTTGTGGTACTGCTGTTTGTCCTATTGTTGATGCACTATATATATCTGCTACTTGCTGATAACCTGCTGTAGCTACTCCTGTTGCTGTAGGCTGTGTTGGTGCCGCAATAGTTGTAGGTGTTGCTACACCTGCCGCTGTTGCTGTTGGTGCAGTTGTTGATACTCCACCTGTTCCCATCAATTCACCTGTACCTAAATTCTGAGGAGTTGCAACAATAGCAGTTCCTGCAGGCATTGTAGGTTGTGAAATTAAACTCTGCATTAAATTTACATTTTGTAATGCTGAACTACTTTGCACAGGAGTTGTTGCACCTACAGGCAATGCTTGATTTTTTACTTTTTGTGCTTCTATTTCACTTAATAAATGTCCTGCTTCATGTGGCATAATTACTTTCCTTGTCTATTGTATTTTTTAAAGTTTAACCTTTTACTTTTATTTTTAGGTTTACTCCTTGATGAGTTACCTATTGAAGTTCTTTTCTTTACTGGTG
>VTLG01016641.1_pt1 | contig 21715 bp, 21 predicted proteins | sample 4694571 | NCBI WGS metagenome assembly VTLG01 (sample SAMN12604809, study PRJNA352737) | marine metagenome | biome: ENVO:00000447; feature: ENVO:00000209|ENVO:00000569|ENVO:01000036; material: ENVO:00002151; isolation source: viral sequences binned using virsorter ... | reverse complement strand
TGAAAGTCCCCATTAAAAGCCCATCAAAGCCTCCTCTGGTCATAAGGGAGGCTTTGTTGTTTCTATAAATAGGATTCTACTATGTTTAAAGCTATTGGATCATTATTTGTTTATAAAAGTCCTAAAGAAGGGGAAGGATATAAACATTTTTTAAGATATTTATCATCTAGAAAATTAATGAGTTTAGCTGAGACAACAGGACATTATTCCAAGACAGAGTTGATTAGAAGGATTATGAGTCAGTGATATTTTTTAGATTCTTCTAGTCTGACAACAGATTTTTCTAATTGATTTAGACGTCTAAATATTTCAATAATATCTTTTTCTCTGCGTCTATTAATACTTCCAACGGTCATAAGAAAGATACTAATAACAGCACCAATAGTTGCAGCAATAACTTCAGGCACTGACGAATTAAGCAATTTGTCTTATCTTAGTTTGGCAAGCTTTTATTTTTTTTATGAATGACGAAACCAAAAACGAAACCAAAGACAAAAAAGAAAACAAAAAAAACCCAATACAAAGGTTAAAAGAAGGATTGGATGATAGAGAAGAACAGCTTCAAGTTCTTTCTACTTTTGTCAGGTTGGGAGTTGTAGTTTGGAGTGGATTTATATTAACTTTAAACTACGTAGAATTGCCAGGTTTAGGTAAACAAGAAAGGATTGACCCGACTTTCATAGCAAGTGTTTTTACGGGAGCATTAGCTTCATTTGGTTTGGAGACTGCAAAGAAAAGAGGAGATGGAACTTACAAAGCTGATGAAGAGAAAAAGAAAGCAGAAGCAGCAGGGTTTAGTAATGGAGTTCCTTATACGATTATAAAAGTTGAGACTCCGATTAAGCTCGTACCAGACAAGCCAAGGATTGATCCTATCTCTGGTAAAGAAGTTGATCCTCAAACTGGGAGGTTGACATGATGGGAGAAGATCTTTCGATTGATGCAAGACAAGAAACTCGTATTGTCTGCACAGAAATGAAGCTTAAAAGAGCAGAAGAAAAGATAGGAGATTTAGAAGATAGGGTTAGGTTATTAGAGAAAAGGGTATTCCAAGCTGCCGCAGTAGTTAGTGCTGCTCTGGCATTATTAGGATTACTAGCTCAGATTTCAAAGGCTTATTTATGAAACGCTTTATTCCCCTTTTGCTTTTATTAGCAACGCCAGCCTATTCAGGAGGCATCACCCATAAGATCACAGCTACAGCACAAGCTTCTGTTGATGGATCGTACTCTCATGCAAAAAGAATAGGTTCAACTTATTCAATGAGTAGCTCTGGAGTTACAGCAGGAACGATGGGACATTTAGACGTTCCAGCATCATCAAATAACTCTCTAACAGGAGTCGCTGCAACGCATGGTTCAGGTTCTTATACCCAGACGACCGCAGGCGCAGCTACAACTTTTTCTGAAACATTCGTCCAAGGAGATGATGTTCCAAGTGCAACAACTTTAAGTTCTGGTGCAGTAGGAAGTCTTCCAATGTTGGGAGATACAATTACATATACTGGAGGAGATAATACCGGATTAGCAGCAACAATAACTAGCGTATCTGGTGGAACTATTGGCCTAACCGCAGGAAAATCTGGTACTAGCGTAACTGGTTCAATCACAAGTGCATTATCGATAGGTGACTAATGCGTTATTTATTATTAATAGCCTTTATTTCCCTTCCAGCACAAGCAGTCCCAGTTATTCCTGGATTTAATAGTGGTTCAACAACGGCAAGAACTGAGAGTAAACAAAATACAACTGAGTTGATAGAATCGTGGTCATATTCTACAGGCTATGAATATTCTGTTGGTGGCTCGAACTTATCAATACAAGGCGATATGTTACCTAAAACAGTTACTACAGGTACTCACGTTGTAGATGGAATTACTACTACTCATCATGGGATTGACCTTAATACTAAACCTACGGTAACTATGCACACTCAAGGAGCAGCTACAAATCTTCTTGAAAGTTATCATGGGCCAGGCTTAAAATCGTTTACCCGAATTAGTAGAGATATTCTTACTGAATCTGTTACAGAAACAATGTCAACATTTACCCAATGAAGAGGTATTTATTTACAGCACTATTGTTAATAAATAGTCCTGTAATCGCAGACACAAATATGACCAACAATCCAGTATCTAATAGCTCTGGTTCCGTATCCAATATTGGGGTCATGAATTATGCGAGTAAACAATTTACAAATACTTTATCATTAAATCAAGTTCAATGCCAAGGCGATACCTTGGTTGTTCAACCTTTTTTGATGGGCAATTATTCTGGAGGGCTACCCAAGGTTGACAGTTTCCTTGAGCCTATCTATTCAACTAAAGACGTAAAAGGTGCTACAGATGAAAACGGAAACGAAATAGGTGACGGAGAAGTAGACGACCCAACATTAATAAGAGGGTATAGAACAGTAGAAAGATTTGAGAAGACTAATTTTGCAATTAGCCCAGGAATTAGTTTATCTTTTAATGTAAATCTAGATAGGAAAAGCGTCCGAAAGTGCAGGGAAGGACAAGTGCATTTAGTAAACCTTTTACAAGCAAAGCACGAAGACGCACGATTATCCTATGAATTGGGACGTGCAAAGCATTGTGCAGATCTATTGAAGAATGGGGTTCGCTTCAAGAAAGGAACTAAGTACGAAGTCCTTTGTGCAGATATAGAACTTGTATCAAAACCTAATACGTTGATTGACCATCAACATTCTATTTCCGAGCCTCCCTCTGAGCCTTTTGTCTTTGAGAAAGAGACAATAACTTCTCCTTCTTCTTAAATAACTTCTTAGCCAAGACCTTAGACCTTTTCTTGATTTGCTTCTGAATCTGCTTCTGGACTATTTTTATGTAGGGCTGCAACGTACCAACAGCAAGAATACTGGTCACAGCTATTGCACTTGTAGAAACCAGTAAAGGAACAGGGGGAGAATAATTCCCTGCTATTTCTAGTGGGTTTAAACCTTCCCACACCGTTTCACATTTGCCCGTTACTTGATCTCTTTTCCATCCTTTGATCCTTGCTAGACCGCCTTTACCTAACGAACCAATAGGAGTTTTAGCAAGTGTGTCTAAAGGTGGGCAAGGTAATAAATCTGCAATAAACTCTCCATCAATATCTGGAATATTATTTTGTTGTCCTACATTGGAATTTCCGTCCTTGTTATCGGAGCTATTCTTTTCTTTCACTTCCTCTCCTACGCTGTCTAAACCTTTTAGTAGTTCAGTATTAGGTTTTGGTGGTGCAATATCCGCATAGAGATCAGGTGCGATATACATTGCAGGAGCAAAATCACATAACACTAAATTATTTTTAGGATCTACATTAAACATCTCACTACCAATTCCTGTCTTTTTATCTCTGGCTACAACACAAGGAAGTTCAATAATTGGAACGAAACCAAAAGGTAATTCACCAAAAGTAGTAGGAGGAATTATTTCCGCAGGAGGAATTATTGTTAGTTCTGGTAAATCTTTAACCTTTGGCTCGTTTATAAAAGGAGGATTTAATTCCACCTAGCAATCATTCCATTGACCAGCAAGATCACTAGCAACATTTCCTGCTTGTTTTCTAGCTTGACCAAAGAATATTCCTGCTAATACTGGTCCTACAATAGGAACCCCTGCAAGAGCTGGTGTTACTTGGACTGAACCTGCATCAGCAATCATCATTCCATTACTTCTACCTTGAGCTTGTTTTTCAATACATTCAATCTGTTTTTGAGAAAGTTTTCCGTTCTCTCCTTGAGGATAAATAGCAAATTGAGCTACAGATTCTTTATGAATGTGTTTAGTTTTTACACCACCATTAAATGTAGGTTGTTCTGAAGTTTCGTAAGCCAACATTGTTTTTGGATCATGTTGTCTACTAGCAAAGCTCCATTCTTCTGCACCATCAGGTCCAGTTTCACTTCTAATTTGAATACTGCTATAAGGAGTATTAGAAAGCTTGGCTATATCAGGGATGCCTGAGTCCTTACGAGCTAATAAATTTAAGCTCATAAAATTTGTGGCTATTAATCCACCACCTAACAGAAGAGAAGTTAGGCCATTAAATGATTTAAATTGAATCATCTGTTAAAAGGTAAAGTTGGTCCTGTTGTATTAGGAATAGAAGGAATTTGTATTTGACTTTGAATGTTTTTAATCAATTGATCTTGTACTGTAAAGATCATGTCATTTACAAATTCAGCTCTTTTCATGTAAACAAAACCTCCTCCACCAACTGCTATTAAAAGAACAGCAGTATTGACATAGGTTAGGATTTTAACCATAAAAAATTACTGGGCTGTATTTATAATACTTAGGAAGGCTTAGTTGGCCATGTAACGTTATGAGGCCAGTTAGAACCAGAGCTTGTTGGTAGATCTCTTAAGGCTTGTCTATAGGTAGCCCATTCAGTAACTTTTGAATCTGCTAAACCACCTTTATCAGCTGTTTGAGTCCAATCAGAATCAGTTAAAAGTTGATTACGTTCTGTTCTATTAGAAGCTGCTTTTGTATTGTCTATGGCTGTAGCAGCATCTCCTGTTGCAGTAGAAACTATAAATTCTGTGTACCACTTACCAGAGATTTGTTCTACACCATCTCTTTGTACGCTTTGGTATGGAGGTGTTGTAGAAGGCCAAGCACCATCAAAAACCCAGTCGTAACCTAAAGAGTTAACAACAGTTTCAGTTAATGGTTTAGGTATAGAGATATGAGGAAACTCTTTGCGAAACATTGATTCTCCAATGATCAAAGAACCGTCTGATTGTTTTCTAAATTCAGTCATGATGATTAATAAATAAGGGTGGAAGATAAAGGGGTTAAATTCATATAAATTCCCCCATTAGGCGTGGGCATAATATATGTAATCACCTTGTCCACTTCCACTTACCAAATTATTGGCTACAATAACAATTCCAGTAGATGTTGTACCACAAAGACCTATATTAGTAACTTGAGCAGCACTAGAATTTAACAAGAGATAGGGATCAGTTCCTGAGTCCATTCCTCTTAGCGAATCTAATACAACCCAGTCTTTACTAGAAGAAAGTCCTTTTATCATTATAAATCTAGGTTGGAATCCAAGTGTTATTTCTTGTGCAAATGGTCCTCCTGTATAACTACCAACCTTGCTAACGCCGTCAACGCTGGCGAAGAGCATAAATAAAGAATCAGTATTATTGTAAAAACTTCCTGCAGTAAATCCTACTGAGGTAGGAGCCGTATCATTCAAATGACCAGCAGTAGCACCTTCGGCTGCATCAGTAAATTTTAATCTGTATTGTTCTGGATTTGTTCCTCCGTTTAAGTTTTTATGGTAAATACTCCATTGTGTAGTACCTGTTCTTGGCTTAGCAAATATCATTTCTGGAATTTTCCCTAGAGAATGATTAATAAAACTACCTGTTGAAGGTGGTTTTGCAACCACCACATCTAAACCTGCGTGGCGTTTCCACATCCATGCCATATAATTCGAGGCATAATCTGATTTTAAGATACCTGCGTTACTATCCCAAACATGATTGGGATAACTTGATTCTGCTGCTGTTGTATTAGTTACCATATACTTAGTACCCATCAAGCGCATACCTGTCGACCAACCTTCTGTACTTGCGTGTTGTCTCCATAAAGCCATATCAACAGGAAATCCACTATCCATTGCAGGAATAGTTGAACTACTATTACCCGTATCCATAGCGAATACATCACTACCTGTTTCAATCGCCTTCATTGTTTTTCCAGTCTCTGCCGCGATTGCTATGTAGATGTATGTATCTCCAGAAGCATTAAAACTACTATTGTCTGTAGTTATTTCAAAACCTGTAGAAGTTGGATGACCAAGATCAAAAGTAGTTTCTGCATTAGCCTCGTTAGCCATAATATATCGATCATCGTCAGCGTTGTTAAACCACCCACGCATAGTGTCATACATCATCCATCCGTTACCAGAACTAGATGCGTTTTTGATCATTATCCACTGAGACTCGAATCCTAAATTAATATTTCGAGCTGTAGCCGATCCATTCCCTGTATAGCTACCGCAAGATATTATTTTTTGATCTGAATCAGGTCCGAACTCTGCCTCTTCATGTGCAAATAAATAAGCTATATAAGTCTTACCGCTATCATTTGATTCACCACCAGATTTAACTGTAAACTGAGTGGAAGTAGGTTCAGTATCATTCCAATATTGTGTATGTTGATTAGCAGCATTGCCACTATTAAGGAAGAGAGCATGAGTAGCTGACGTTCCTCGATGATATACAAGCCAATTTTCACTACTAGAAGTACTCTTAATTAAAATCATTCCAGGGACAGAACCTAATGAATGAGAAATGTTTTGAACACTACCTGTACCTGAGTAGGTAACAATATCAAAGAATTTTTCCTGCTTGCGGAATGTCCATGAGGCAAAGGTATGAGAAGGAGCATTACAATTTGCGTCCGAGCCTAAAGTGAACCCATTTGAATTAAAACTATTAAGACCGTTTCCCCTAACACCCTGTGCAGCATTAGTATTACTCTGTAAAAATCTACTCCATCCTTGTGAAGTATGTCCACTCACCGTATCAAAAAGAGAATGATTATAACCAATTGAGCGAGGTTTACACCATACCAAGCCACCTTCCCCTGCTAAGTCAATTCCATTATTTATCGCTTGAGTAGAATCATTACCAGCATAAACATAAGTTTTAAATACATCTTCTACTCCTATAGTGCTAGCACCAGCAGCACCAGCAGCACCTTGTAAAATCTTGAGAGTACTAGGATCCATAATTAATAATTAAGTTGTGTAATCAACGATTGAAGAAGCACGATATGTTGTGCCGCCATCATCAGTTGTAAGGATTATTAAATGTGTTTTAGATGCACTTAAAGTTGGTGCTGTATCAGCAGGCCATTTAATAGTTCCACTAGCTAATGTCCAAGCTGTTGTATAACTTACATTTGCTAATTCAATAACAAAAGAAAAGCTTCTACTTGCTGGAGGATTACTAAATGTCCATTGAGTAAGGTTAGCGTTTTGAGTAAGAGTGAAGTAATTACCTGTTGATAAATCAACTGTAGGTGTAGCTGATTGTGTAATTGCTACAACTGTTTGTTTATATGGTCCAGCAATATCAACACCATCTACTTCTGCTGTACCTGTAACGTTGATACCTGTACTTGCTACAGTTAGCTTTGCACTACCACCTGCTTGAAGTTGTAAATCTCCTGTTCCATTATCATTAATAATGCTATGCGAACCTGAATGATATATTTGTAAATCTTTATCTGCACCAAAAGTTGCTTTAGTATTGTCTGCAAATTCTAAACAATACTCACTAGTATCCCAGACTATGTCGTAAGAACCAGAGTTGTTGAAAGTTACATCTCCTGAGAATGTAGCTACATCTGCTGTTAACGTACCTGTAAAGGTTGGAGACGCTGCACCAACTTTTGCAGCTAAAGAACTAACTGTGACATCAACATTACTGCCTGAATCGTCATAGGTCAGTGTGTCAACTTTAATTTTTCCGTAAGCCATTTAGAGAATCACCAAGGTAGCGTTTGCAGGAATTTCAATCGTTACTCCTGAGTTTAACGTTAAATCTCCCACTGAGCTTGCATTTTTATTTGCAGTCAATGTATATGAAGAAGTAACAACCTGATCGTTCTCTTGGAAAACGTTATCAGTTCCTCCTCCTCCAGTGGAGTTTGGCGGTACAACCCAACTTAAAGATCCTGTTCCATCAGTACTTAAAAGATATCCACTTGAGCCAGCACCATCAGGAAGAGTTAAGGTTGCATCTGCTGTTACAGAGTCTGGTGCTTTAATTGAAATTGTATGAGCACCATTAGCATCTGTTTCTGATAGTTTTAATGAACGCCCATTATCAATAATCAAGTCACCAGTTAAAGTATCTCCTGATTTACTAACTAAATTTCCTGTTGCAGTTACACCTGATTGCCAAGAACTACCGTTATAGACTTTTAATTCATTACCTGACGTATCAAAGTAAAGATCTCCAACATCTAAACTAGAACTTGGAGCACTACCTGCAACTCTATATCTAGCAGCAAAATCATTAATACCACTTAAGTTTGTAGCAACAGTATTAACGTTTGATATTGATCCAGCAACAGTATTAACGTTGGAAATATTTGTAGCAACTGTCGTTACGTTTGCATTGTTAGTTGCAACTGTGGTGACGTTTGCTGATATCCCTGCAACAGTTGTGATGTTTGTAGAAATAGCTGCAACTGTGGTGACTTCTGTTGATTTAGGTGATAAGCGATGGAATGTATAAGTATGTAGTGTTGATGTTGTTTCAAGGATTCCACCAAAACCAGCAGCTAAAACTGTTGAACCACATCCTGTAATAGTTACTGTGTTACCTGAACCTGCACCATTAGCAATAGTTACTGTTCCACCTGAAGGAGTATGAGAAGAAGCAAATTCTTTAATACTGACTAATGTTCCTGTTCCGTTATTTACATCAGGGTTAGCAGCTGGAAAAGATGTTTCATTTGCTATTGGTACAAAACCACCAACATCTTCAACTAAATCAATAATCCTGTCATTGATAGCTGCTGTTGTAGCAATTGTTGCGTCGTTGTCTGGGAAGCTGACACCATCTTTAATTGTATCTCCACTACTAATGTTGAAATAACGAGCATCAGCAGCTTGTGAAGTTAAAAAGCTTGTGTCATTAACAGTTGCAGTAGCTTGTTCACTACTAGTTATGACTGTTGCTGCATTTAATTTTGCAGCAGTAATTTGTCCGTCATCTATCTCAGATTCTGTAATTGTTCCAGCTTCTATATGAGCAGAAGTTAATTTTGAAGCAGCTAATAATGTCTTGATTTCAGCTGCTGTTTGATCGTCTTTTGCTCCTGTATCTATTCCATCTAACTTAGATCCATCTGCTGAAACATCTCTTCCATCAACAGTGCCACCAACAACTATGTTTCCAGTTGTCGTAATTACTTGAGATCCAAAATTAGGAGATATTTTAGTTCCAGCAATAGCAGCACTTGCATTTACATCTGTATTAACAATTGCTCCATCAGCTATTTTTACACTTGTAATTGCTGAATCTGCAATTTGAATAGTGTCAAAAACTCTTGACTCTACTTTGTAAAGAACTTCTTGTAAGCCAAATAATAAATGGTCAGTATTTGCATCAAGATCAGACTCAGTTAAGATTGCTCCATCTACAAAATCTACTTTTTTAGCACTTATATTTGTATCTCTTTGGAACTTAATTGCTGCACCACTAGCAGGATAATTTCCTGAAGTAAAGGAAATGGTAGTAGCTGATGGAAAAGTGTAGTGGGTGTCTTTAGTTTTTAAAACGCCTGCAACAGTTACATCTATTTCATCTTCAGATTGATAACTGAAAGAGATAGAGAAGGGACCAGCACTATTATTGCCAGTGTGACTAGTAAAAGATGCAGCAGTGTTAGTAGCCATGATTAGTTTTGATCAAGGTTGAAAGTGTAGTCATTGTTAAGAGCTTCAAATTCTTTTATGTATGCTTCTAGTTTACCTAAACCTCTTCCAGCTGCTTTAGATTCTTCAGCTTCTTCTTGCAGCCATCTTAGAATTGCTTCTTCTTCTTGTGCTTTATAAATGCTGTGCCATCCATTCCTAAGTTCTTGAATGTATTTATCTCTTAAAGTTTTAGATCTTTGTGAATCTATAGTTTCTGGATTTTGATTAATTATTTTTAATCTTTTCTGAACGTCAGAATCGTTGATATAGTTTAATAGTTTTTCTTGAAAAGATACATCATCTTCATCTCTAATTAAAGGTATAGAGTTGTTGATTTTTACCCAGTTTTTACTATCTAAATAGATACCTCCAAGTAATTCATCTGACAAAGGAGTAGGTCTATATCCTATTTCTTGCATAAATGTAAATACAGGATTATTGACTGACTCACTACTTTTAATAGGGTTCATGTTTTTATAACCAAACCCAGTTGGGTATTGTTGAAACTTACCATCCCATACATTTCTGACAGGCTCTAGATCAGCATCCCATCCATTTATTCCAAGAGACAATTCTCTCATAAAATTAATACCAAATTTTTTAAAAGCATCTTCAACAAAAGGTATTTTATCTTCATCTTTTAAAGATCCATCTTCTCTTTCAATTTGTTTTGTTAAATCACCTTTTCTTATTTTTCTGTTAAATTTTGGATTTTCTAACTTGTATGTAAGACCTGTAGGTTCATCATAAAATTCATAATCTTGAGATCTTTTAATTGACCTTGCTAATGTCTGTGGCATTGGAATAGGAATTTTAGACACCCCTAAAGTTGCAATATCTAAATATTTAACAGTGCCTTCTGGAATACCTGTAGCTCTAGCAATATCTCCTACAGAAGCAAACCCTGGAGTAGTTCTTAACATAATTTGTCTTGCCATCCATCTTGCAAATTTATCTCCACTAGGATCACTCCACATATCCATAAATTCTGTAACTCCTTTTAAAAAAGTGTCATCTTTGATTTGTCTGAAAGCAAGAGCGTTTGCAATGTTTCCAACTTCTTGTTGGTCTTCTATATCTAAAGCTGCTGAAAGATCAGGGTAATCACCCATGAATGAAAAAGGAGAAGCCCAAGGATCTAATCTTTCAAATTGCACATAATATCTTTTTGGTTTTCCGTCAAAACCATAAATTTTATTGCCTAATTCATCTTTTTCTAAAAAACCAATACTGTTAGGTAATTCACCATTATCTTCTCTTACTTTTTGAGCTTTGTAATTTCTTGGGCCAGCACCAACAAGAACAATTTCAGCATTAGGATCATCTTTTGCTTTAGCAAATAATCCAAGTGTTAATAAAAATCCTTGTCCTATCCTTGCTTCTCCTAATGCTTTTGCTTTAGTTGCATAGTCATCACTTAACATTGCATCGTTATATTCTTTAAGTAAATTTCCAAATCCTATATTAATTGGTTTACCTGTTTTGAAGTTTAATTTTTGAAATACATTTCCTGGTTTTGATGAGTCATATTTTGTTAATGGTGCTGTAGGTAAGGTTAAAAAATGTCTAAGGGCATATTTTTTAATGTTGACAGGTGTTGTAACAAAAGCGTTAAGCCAATCCATTCCTGGTTTTTTTAATAAATCTGCTACTGGTTTTGTTACTCCTTTGAAATAGCCTTCTCCTAAAGCTCTAGTAAACGTTCTTTCTATTGATTGGTTTGCATTTTTTTCATATATTCCTTTTGATAAAGTTGACATTCCTTCAATACTTTGAGTTGTCATTGCTTGATCTATTTCAGCCATTCCTCGACTAATAAATTTTTTAAATTGTTCTCCTTTGAGACCTGCTTCCCATCCTGCTACTAAATAATCAGCAAAACTTCCACTCCGTAATGTTTGTTGTTTTACAAATTCATCTCCCCAACTCATTGTAAAACGACCAGGTAAATTAATAGCAGTACCAATAGTTTTAAATACGTCTGAAACAGATTCGTTGGTAATCGAGATAGGTGCAATACTTTGATTAAAAGGTAAATCTATTTTTTGTTTTGTTATAGGTATGTTTAAGTCTTTAATTGCTTTAGGTGGATCAGTTTTCATCTTTTCCCCTAATTCATCAAAAGCACTTCTTTTTGCAACTAATTTTCTATTAGCAGGTGCAATAATATTTTCATTAAGATTCCAAGCCCTTTTAGCCATTCTTAAAGAATCTGGAACTACTGCCCCGTGAGAAACTAATTCTGCTAATCCTCTTACAATAAGTTTTGGATCTCCTTCAAAACCTGCATAGCTTAAATATTGAAGTGGACCTAAAACGCTATTAATCATACCAGTAAAAATATTTACTTTTTGTGTCTCAGGTGCTGCTAATAATTGATTGACCATTATTTCTTTACTTATTTTTAAACCAAATGAAATATCTTCTATTAGTTGGTTGTTTTCCTTTTGAGTTAATAGTTTTGCAAGTTCATTAGCATCTCCTCCAACAGTCCTTAGCTTTCTAGTAAAGTCTAATAACTCAGTTAAGTCTTTAGAATCTAGAGCTTTTTGTATTTGTTCTGGCGAAGGAATTAATTCTCTTAAAGCTTTTTCTTTTTTAATAAGTTTTTGTTCTGCTTGAATTTGACCTAATACATTTTGATCACTTTTAGTAGTTGCTTTTGCTGTACCTTTAACATCAACACCTTTAGCAGAATCACCAGCAAGTTGACCAACTCTTTCAGCACCTGCTATTTCTGATCTTAATCCTTTTAAAGGTGTGACTAATCTATTAAATTCAGGCCATTCTCCAGCAAAACCATTTCTAGCTCTTTTGTATAATTCTTCGTTGTTAGTAAGTTTTGCTTCTTCTAAAATTTCAACATATCTATTAATATTTCTAGCTCTTCTTCTTTGTACCTTAACTCCTTTTAATATGTAATCTCTAAGAGTTTCTTTTGTTTGATCAGCATAATTTCTGTATAAATATTCAATATTATCAATTGTAGTCTCTGGAACCATTCTTAAGACACGTTCCAATTGCATTGGATCTGTCATTGTTTTTATAGCTTTCGGATCGTTTAAATCTGAGTAATTTATAGCGTCATAAATAAGCTGTGCATCTTTATCTTTTTCAGGAAGAATTTTACGACTAGGAATGTATTCACCTGTTTCTTGATTAATAAATCCAACTGGTGTTTTAGGTTGTAATTCTTTAGGAAACTTTTGAGCTTTAGGTGGTTTTCCTCTACCAACAAATTGGTCTCCACCACCACCTGTATCTACTTTTTGAATATCAATACTATTAGCAGGATCCCAATAGATTTTTACTTGATGAAGACGTTTACCTTTGCCTGCTTTCTTTCCTCCTTGATGAGTGAAACCACCAAAACCTTTACCAGTTAAATACTCTTCAAATTTACGAAAAATTCCATCATTTACTGCACCTGGGGTTACATCATTTGAATTAGCATAGGCTCTAATTTCATCATATAACTCTCCTAATGTATAAGTATCACCTAAATCTTGAGTAGAACGAAAAACAATATCTTCATAACTACTATCGTCAATGGTGTCTATAAATTTTCTAAATTCATCAGTTACAGGTTGATTAAGATCGTAGAAATTAGTAGGTTGTTTTTCTGTGATTTTATAAACAGTTTGTTTTGCATCTGTTTTGACAAGTTTTTTATTTTTCTTTTGATATTTACCTGCTGTTGTTAAATCGTCTGTTGCATAAAAACCAGGACCATAGATGTTTTGGTCAGTAGCAAATTCACCAGCTTCTACTAATTCAATTTCATCAGCAGCCCCATGATAGAACTCACCTTTACCTCTGGTATCTGCTAATAAATCTAATGTTGGAAGTTGTTGTTTTTGCGGTTTTGATCCTGAAAGTAATTGATCAATAGTTTCATCACCTTCATCAATTAGTAATTCAGTATTACTTTTATTAAGAATGTCAGCTTCAGCTAAACTTGTTTTTTGATATTGAGATAAAGCTTCTAATGCTTTTTGTCTTTTTATAGGATTCTCTCTAAGACCTTTTAAAGCAAATATTGCATCATCAACATTTTTAAGAGTTTCACCAGACGCAAGATTAATGGCACTGTCTGTTACTGCTTTTGCACCTTTACCAGCCAAAGGCAAACCAAAACCAATAGCTTCTCCTGCTAATCCATTACAAAATTGCTGCCTTAATTTTGCTTCTAAAAATGGAACGTCTTCATCTGCTGCTCCACAAAATTCAAAGAAATCATTTCTTATAGGTTTCCATCTATTAGCTAAGTCAAATAGATTTTCTTCTCTAGGACTAAAATGAAAAGCATCTGTAAGTTGACCTGCACCAAAAAATCTTAAAGGTTTATTTACTAATCCAGCAGCTTTTAATCCTTTGTTATACACACCAAACGGTACTAAAAACTTACCTAATCCCTGAGTAATGCTATAAGCAGGACTTTCATCATCTCCTTCTCTTTTTACTCTTATAGCTTCAAGATCAATGATATCTTCTGGTTCATATGGATTACCTTTGACGGCAGAAAAAATTCCTTTTAGTTGATTGTTAGTGCTATTAATTAAGCTTGGAACTACTGAAGCTCCTGCTCTTAAAACATCGTCAACAACAGTGCCTTTAGCCATCTCATCATAGGCTTCTCTTGTTTTTTTGATATAGTCTTCTCTTATTTTTTGTCTGTTAACCTTAATTTCATCAAGAGATCTTTTATCTCCTAAAAAAACATTATCGACAACATCAATAGTTTTAGCTTGTGCATCAAAGAGAGCTTGATCTACTGTCCCTAAACCTTTAAGAACAGGATCTTCTTTTTTTTTCGGATCAGTCATTTATTAAAAAAGAGAAGGGTTTGCTTTTGCACTTTTAATAATGTTTAATATCTTTGTATCATACTTAGGATCTGTAGCATAATCATTGGCTTTAAGAAGCTTTATTGCTTCTTCTACATTTTTAGAATTAATAATTCCCTTTCTATCTTTATAATTATCATTCCATTGTTCTTTGTAGTGTAATAACATTTCTTCTAAAGAATCAAAGTCTTTAAAATAAGCATCTACTACTACTTCTTTGCCGTCAATAATTTCTTTTGTTTGAACTAAAGTAGCCTTTCCATCGGCTATTTCTTTTTGTGTTGCTTTAATTCCTAAATAATTATTTTTACCTGATAGTTTTGCTCCATGTGAAGACTCTAAACCAAACTGTGCTGCTACAATTTCTGGAAATTTAATACCAATTTTTTTAGCTAAATTATAAATTACTGGAAAGTTAGTTTCCATTCTTTCAATACCGTTACCAGTCTTCAGAATCTTAGGTTCTTCGTTTGTTGAATCAATTTCTTCGTTTGTATTTGTTCTTGCCATAGCAATTAAATCTCCATCTTCTATTTCCATCACTGGATTTCCTACATCACTTACTATTTTTGTATTATCTAAAACATTGGAGCTTTGACTTTTTAATTGAGGAGTATCAAATAATTCTTGGTTATTTAAAATTTCATTATTACTTGAATTAGATTTATTTTTCTTTGGTTTTCTTCTTGCGTTAGAAAATGGATTAGATATATCTCCTTCTGTTCCTATTGCATTAATTTGAGGAACTGTTCCACCAACTTCATCTTCATTAAGAATATCAACTTCTAAGAATAATAAATCTTCAAGTCTCCTATACATTTGTTTGATTTCTAATCTAGTCATTGGCCTATCTTTTTCATCTATAAAATCAGACATCTCTTGATCAGCTTCATCTTCTAAAATTCTTTTAAATCTTGAAATAAGTTTAGAATTTGTATTATTTAAAAATCCACCTCCAAACGGTCCTTTTTCTTTTAACGCATCTTTAACCTGATTAATTATGTCATCTTCAATGCTGTCTAAATTATTTGCATAACTTGTCATGCCTTCTATAGCTTTATTAATTTTCTCTAATTCTTCTTTAGTTTCAGAATCTGGTGTTAAATCTAATTTTTCTAATTTATCTAATTCAAGATTAGCACTTCCTTTATCTGGTGTACCATCTACAAAAAAACGACCTCTAGTTATTTTCTTTTTAAGTTCTTTTGCCTTTTCCATAAAAGGTTTATTATCTAATTGTCCATATTCGTCAATATTTGATTGAAATTCTTTTCTAGGATAATTTAATTTTAATGCTTCGTACTTTTGAGATTTTAAAGTTGGATCAGTTTCATTTCTGTAGTTTTCTATATCTTTAGTAAATGCATTTTGTTCATCAATTTTTTTTAATTTTGCTGGTCTTTCTGCTGCTGTTATTTCTAAGTTATACATGTCACTATAAAACTTAGTTGATGCTTCTATCCATTTTGGATTGCTTTTAAGTGATTTACCTTTAGAAGAACCAGGTATTGAATTTGCTAAGAAATCAACAAGTTTTCTTGCTTGATCAGGAGTATAACCATTTTGATAAACTGCTAGTTCACCTAAATCTATAGCATTATTTATTAAATTTTCATTTAACTTAGTTCTTTCAATGCCAGTAATACCAGCATTAGTCATGTCAATATCAAAATTTTTAAAATCATCTGCTATTTCTTGCAACATGATTTTCTTTGATTCTGGAAAAAGAAAACTATGAGCTTGTGCTCTTAAAAATAATTTTGTATTTTCCTTCATCTTTACTGTGCTTTGATCTAATAATTTATTTTTATTTAATTCATTAAAGTTTTTAAGACTTAAGTTATTTAAGTTTGTTATTGCTGTTTGTAATTTGGGATAAAAATAATCATTTAATATTTTTTCATCTACGTCACTAGATATATTATTTATTACTGTGTTAATTTTTTGTCTCTCCCAATTTAAAAACTCAGGTGATGTAGGAGATAATTCATTTACACGTATTTGTGTAGTGTTTCCTTCATCATCAAGAATATCTATTAAGTCAGTTTTGTAAGACGTTTGTAGATTGTTATCTATGCTTAAGCTTGCATTTATTGCTCTTTGTCTTCCATACGCTTTATGAGCAAATATGCTTCCACCTACTAATTGATTAGCAGCATTTTCCCCATCTTTTTTTCTAACTTTGCCAACCATTTTACCAAATGTTCCTTTATCTAATTCTTCTTGAATAGCTATATTTCTACCTTTAGCTTGTTCATCTTCAATTGCTTCATCCATCTTGTTGTCAAGGAAAGCTTCAATACCAGGATTAACAGTTTTTAAAGCTCTTGCTAAAACATCTAAGTCTGTACTAAGAGGTTGTACATAAGTTTCTACTGGTTGTGCTTGTGGTCGAAAACTGTTAGTCATTAGGCGTTACCTACAAGGCCGTAGTAACGAGTAAGACCGCTACCAATTGTATCTAGAGCAACGTCTAAACCTCCTCTTCTCATATTGTTAGCTTCAGCAACTCTGTTGTCTCTTGTAGCTTTAAAGCCTAAAGTATTTCTTCTATACTGTTCAGTTGCTGACTTCATTGTTTGTTCTAATAAATTCTTAGCTTCACCTTCTTTTCTTTCTTCCTCACCTAACAACAAGTCAACTGTTAGACCTGTTCTTTCAGCAGCTAATAGTTGTCCTTTTGCTCGTAATCCTTTCTTAGCTAAAGCTAATTGTTCTTGTGCGTTTGCTTTTCTTTCTTCTTTAAGTCTAGCTCCAAGTCCTTCTTGTTTTAAAGCAAAAGCACTGTCAGCTGCTTCTTCCATTTGGGCTGCTAATTTATTTCCTCTTTTCATATCTAGATAACTTTTTCCACCAGTAAAAAGAGTTGTGTCTAAGAAAGCAGCAGTACCTGCACTACCTAGTCCCAGACTACTTAAGAAACTTGTACCAAATAAACCTCCTCCTCCAGCAGTAGTAGCAGCAGTAGTAGCAGCAGTAGTAGCTCCAGCAGTAGCACCAGCAGTAGTAGCAGCAACAGTAGCTGGAGCTGCACTACTAGCAAGAAGAGGAGTAAGAGCAGTCAAAAAACACATTTAGACGATCCTCACAAACTCATAGAACGGTTTTTTCAGGTGGCCGTATTCAGGGTGTAACTTAATAAACGTAAACCCTAAAGCCTTTAACCATTTGATAGCAGAAGTATTCTCCGCATATACATAATTATATAAGACGTTATAAGTTTTCAATAGACTGTCTACCCATTCCCTTCCTTTTTTAATTAGGTCAACCCTATAACTTCTTTTACTTGTTAGTTCATCTGTACCAACCATCCATATAGTTCCATCGCTACATACACCACATAAACCTATTGGTTGATCTTCATCACCAGCAATAGCTAAATTCTTTTCTGTAAATAAATAAGTAAGCCTTAGTGCTTCTTCTGGTTGTTGACCTGTTTGATACCAAGCTTCTATTTTATCTAAAATTCTTAAATGGTTACAGACATAAGTAAGGTCAGATAAATTAGATTTTCTTAAATATGCCATTAAATTCTTCTAGATCTTGAATGGTACATTGCTTCATATTCTGCACTAAGAAACTGTGCTGGTAAAAAAGAAAGACTCCAAATATCAATATAAGTCATATCTGCTTTAGACATAACAGGAAATTTAAAAACTCCTTTTTGTGTTTTTAATGTATTTAAAGGTTGAGATCCAGAGCCTGTAGCACCTGTTGAATAAGTCACACCTAAAAGGTTTGGAGTGAATTTATAATTAGCCCACTCACCCGTAGAAGGTTTGACAAATGTTTCAAAGCTTGCAGTTCTTTCATATTTTAAAGAAAAATTAAGCAGTTGAAATCTACCTCCTAAAATAGGAGCATTTGTTTTTTCATCTATTAGTTTTTGTGGAGGGAAGACATATAGAGAACTAAATGTATAACCCATAATTACTTTTGAATTTCTATAGTCACCTGTTGCTGTAACTACTGAAGTAGTTCCGGTGGCGTTAGAAGCAATAGCAGAAGTTTGAATTCTTTGACCTGTTTGTAGTGTCTTTGTATTACCTTTACTATCTACATAAGTACTTGTTTCTGCTGTACCACCACTGATTCCATTATATAAAAATCTCCCTACAATTGTAGGTGTTCCATATAACTTATAAGGAAAAGTAAAAGTACTAAGTTTAGTAGCACTGTCATAAGTAATAGAAACACCTGTAGTTGCTTCTGTTACTTTAAAATCTAAATGAAATTCACAACCATTATCTTCTCCTCCTGGTGCATAAAGTTCTACATATTTAGATTCAAATGGTACTTTTAATAAAACTGTTTCAGTAGCGCTTTCTACAACAAGAAATAAATCAGACCCAATAAAATCTATATTAAGAATTTTGTAACTGTCATAAAGATGTAGATTAAACCAAGAATTTAAAACCTTGTTAAAGTTTTCACCATATAGCCAGCGGTTTATAAAAACACTATTTTCGTTTTGGCTATTGGTATCATTAAAATCCGTTCCACTGAATGCACCTTGTCTATTAGGTAATAATGCAAGAAGATTTTCACTGCTAGATGTAGTCATTTTAAAAACACTACCAGGTATATATTTAGGTACATGTATTGTTATGTCACTTGCATCTTTTACTTCAACTCCTGGCTGTTTAATATATTCTCTTATTCCTGAATATCCTCCTTTCTGTGTTAAAAAATAAACACTATTACCCGAACTAACAGGGTTAGCTTTTGTATTACTATTAAACTCTGTCGCTACAACTATATATGCTGTTTTAGGTGTCAATGTGTCATCTGATGCTTTTAATATAAACTGTGCTTTTTCTGAGAAAAGTATTAATTCTTCTCCCATTGTTATTGCATGTTTTAATATAGAAATTTTTGTATGAGAAGCTGCTATATCAATAGGATCACTATCTAAAACTGTAGTTACTGTTTCAGGAAAGAAGTTAAAGAAGTCTGATACTCTTGAAAGAATTACATCATCATCAGCAAGAAAACCTATTCTATTTCTAAAGAAGAAAATGTTATTTAATGTCTGACCTACAAAAGAAGGATTAGGTGCAGTATCTAAATCACCAACAGTTCTATCACTCCATTTAGGTAAAGTTTCTGTATTTGCTTTCCCAAAAATAACATCCATATCTTGACTGTAACCTCCACTAGTTACTGAAAAATTAAAAGTATTTGCATCAGTAACTGTAATTGTTTTAATAGCATCAACTCCATTACCAGAAGTAAATTTTAAATCTATAACATCTCCTGTTGAGAAACCATGATTAGCAGACGTAACAGTTATAACCTGATTTACCATTACATATGTACCTGTTTTAGTGTAAAGAGCATATGTACCTCCATCTGCTTGTGCAAATATAAAACGACCATCTCCTTTTCTTATCAGAACATGAGGCATTGTTGAATAATCATATTTAAATTGTATCCCTGGTTTTAATGTTTCTTCCCACTGTCCTTGTTCAAAAGTACCACCGTTATTTGTTACAAACTTGACATAATGATTATCAAACTTTGTACTATCACTTCCTTTAATTTCAACAACAAAATTATTAGGAGCAACAATAGGAAGATCAGTAAAATTTTGAATAGAGCTTTTAACTAATGTTATTTGTGAGTTACCTTGAGTGTCATTTGAATCAATAGTAAAATCAGTACTATCGTCTTTTTTTATCCATAAAACAGGTCCATTTTGAATAATAGTAAAACCTGACAAAGCACTTCCACTACTAGGACTTTCACCATTTTGACCTAATAGTTTATCTTTTATTTTTGTTCCTACGGTTGTTGTACTTAATGGATTATCACTACTTGTATCGTGTATAGCTACTGTACTATTTACAGTTATTGTGTAACTAGTTTTGTCTGAAACTTGATTAAAGAAAATTAATGCTCCATTATTTGCACCAGTACTTACATCAGCAGCCATTGCTACTGTTTTATTTACATTAAGAACAAAAGTATAGTCAGCAATACTAACAGTTTTTATTTCTTCTCTTTCTATATCTGTATCTAAATAACTTGCACCATCAGGAACCTCACATCCTATAGCTGCTCCAGTTTTAGCATTAAAGATAGCTAAGGTTTGATCACCAAAAACGGCTATATAACTTTCAGTTTCATCTCTATTAATCGTTTGTATATGTACATTACCCATCGTTGAAGATTGTAATGTCGCTACATATTGTGCTCCTGATCTTTTCTTTAATCCTTCTGTAGGACTACTAACAAAATTACTTTGCAACCAAGCATGGTCTGATTGTTTTTGTGTGTCAGAAGCTTGTGATACCCCTCTTAAAAGAGTAGGTATAGATTGAGTAATAAGACCCATAATTAACGAATTAAAGCACTAGCAGGTGAGTATGTATTAAAGACAGTAGTAGATGCTGGATCACCTCTTAAAATATTATGATCTGCATTTGAATAATCTGTTTCCATTAATATTGCTCTTGCTCTTATTTCGTCTTGTTGTGTAAAAGTTCTTAATCCATCATCACCTACCATGCGATCAATAAAGATTCTTGCAGCTTTGATCATTACATAACGTCTAGCAGGTTCAGGTATTTCATCAAAAGTTCTGAAATAAACAACAGTACAAATTAAATCTTCATCAAATTCATACGTATGTTTTTTACGGTCATATAGTTTTAAACCAATTTGAACAGCATCAACTGAAGCGTGATCATGAATATTAGGGTCAACTCTTAACGTATTGCTAGATAAAGCAATTTGCTTAGAATCATCTCTCGTTAAGGTTAAATCTATTTCTGTGTTGAAGTGCCATCCTTCTGATTGAACATCTTTATTAATCTCTCTCAAAATTGTTTGTGCCATCTTTGCATCAACACCCAAGTAAGCTGAGTTACTAGCCAAGGTATTAATAGGAGACTCACCTATGCTTGAAAGCATGGTATTGACTGCTTCTAGTTCTGTTGTTGCTGTAGTCATTAAACGTTCCTCGTGTTCCACTTGCTATGTAGTTTAAGCTTATCAATTCCTTTTTCTTTTAGATATTTGTTGTGTTTATCTTCTTGATCTCTTTGTTTCTTTGTTCCTTCGTAATATTCCCATCCTTTCCATTTCTTTTTTGGATATTCAAATCTTAAATAAAGATCTGCAATTGTTTGAGGCTTTTTCTTTTTTTTGCTTGACATATTTAATACCTAAAGAAAAAAGAAGAGTACCAACCCATCCCAGATTGATACTCTCCATATGCATTTAAGATGCAGACAACTTAATTGTAGCTGCTGCTTCTGGTCTTAGGATTCCATGACCAAGAGCGTATTTCGCCACCATAAGCGTTCCTTGGTACATAATCCCATAATCAGAACCACTGATTTCAGTAGTCATGTCCATGAGTTTCACTGTACCAACTGCTGACTTATGGAAGACTAAACCAAT
>VTLG01014918.1_pt1 | contig 21715 bp, 33 predicted proteins | sample 4694571 | NCBI WGS metagenome assembly VTLG01 (sample SAMN12604809, study PRJNA352737) | marine metagenome | biome: ENVO:00000447; feature: ENVO:00000209|ENVO:00000569|ENVO:01000036; material: ENVO:00002151; isolation source: viral sequences binned using virsorter ... | reverse complement strand
CATGCCTCCAACAAAGTCTTCAACTTGTTCTTCTGATAGTTGAGTGTTGGTGTCTGTAACTGTTTCTGTGGCCGTAGCGATACCCGTGACATGCCCATTGCTATCAACTGTGATGTCTTGTATATAAGTTCTACCGCTATTGTCTGAAGAGGATGCCGCGCTTATGTTAGGATGAGCGGTCAGAAAACCAGAAGATGAATTATCATAATTAGATAGGTCATTATCTACTGCGAAATCCATGTTTCCATTAGTATCGTCATAGGTAACGGTGATTAAGGTTTTTGTTCCTCCAGTAGCGACTAGAGGGCCAGCGATATCTTGTACTTCCTCAGTTGATAATTGAGTATTGGTATCAGTGACTGTTTCCGTAGCGGTGGCAATCCCTGTCACATGACCATATCCTGAATATAAGTTCTACCACTGTTATCAGAAGATGAAGCGGCGCTAATATTAGGATGCGCAGTCAAAAAGCCAGAAGAAGAATTGTCGTAGTTAGACAAATCGTTGTCTACTACTAAGTCAATAGTGCCATCAGCATCTTGATATGTAGCAGTTATAAGAGTTTCAGTATTGCCGGTGAACATGCCTCCAGCTATGTCTTGAACTTCCTCAGTTGATAACTGAGTGTTTGTGTCAGTCACTGTTTCTGTAGCAGTAGCAATTCCTGTTACGTGACCATTACTATCTAAAGTAATGTCCTGAATGTAGGTTCTACCACTATTGTCTGAAGACGATGCTGCACTAATGCTTGGATGCGCAGTCAAGAAGCCAGAAGACGAATTGCTATAATTTGAAAGATCATTATCAACAACAAAATCCATGTTCCCATTTGTGTCATCATAAGTAACCGAGATCAGAGTTTTTGTTCCGCCAGTAGCAACTAAAGGGCCAGCGATATCTTGTACTTCTTCTGTGCTTAGTTGAGTGTTGGTGTCTGTGACCGTTTCTGTAGCCGTGGCTATACCTGTAACGTGACCGTTGCTATCAACCGTAATATCTTGAATGTAAGTTCTTCCAGAATTATCAGACGAACTAGCAGCAGAAATATTTGGATGAGCAGTTAAAAAACCAGATGAACTATTATCGTAGTTAGATAGATCGTTATCGACAACGAAGTCCATATCTCCATTGGTATCGTCGTAGGTCACTGTTATAAGAGTCTTAGTACCACCCGTAGCAACAAGTGGTCCAGCAATATCTTGCACCTCTTCTGTACTAAGTTGCGTATTAGTATCCGTAACAGTGCAAGCAATAGTAACCGTGCCGTCTGCTGTAGTTTCGCAGGCGATGCCAGTGCCAGCTGCAAAAAAGAGATCGTCACCTTCTGTTATAGTCGTGGCGTTCGTATCAGTAGTCGCTGATACTGTAAAGCCACTGCCCATAGTATTGGTATCTGTATAGTTACCTGAGTGAATGTTTGTAGAACCTTGATCGGTTGTCCAATCAATATGCTCATTAGCTACAAAGCCGCTAAGGTTGTCGTGAACAATTTCGCTATCGGTTGTAGAAAGAGTGTCACCTGTAAGAGTTATACCAGTGCCGCCAACCAAATTAGTGTCAGAACTAATATCTACAGTGTGAGAAAGATTTCCACTAGCATCTAGATATACAGCTTTTCCAGCAGGGTACGTACCAAAGACTGTATGTGTACCAGTAGACAGTGTTATTTGAGAAGTATCACCATTGCTGGTAGCGAGAACTGTTGTGCGAGCAAGAGTGTCTGGAGAAGCATCAGTTACAGTTCCAATACCTATTTCCCACGCTCCATTAGCGTCTTCGATAGTGTAGAAAGTTGTATTAGAGTTTCCTACGCCACTAACAAATGACTGAAATCCACTAGCAGCACCAGCAAGATTGATCGTGCCAGTGCCAGTAGTGGTAGTAGTTTCTTTTACTCTGTCAGCTATTACTAGAGCCATAATATTCCTCCTTTAATTAGAGAAGGTGATATTAGGCAAAGGTAACGTCTAAATCACCAGCATTGAATTTGAAAACGTCGCCATTTTTTACATCTCTGGCGGTAGTCAGAGACCCATGAAGCAAAACATTTCCAGCACTAGCAGCGTCTGAAATAATTACTCCAGAGATCATTCCCCAGTCACCAGTCGCGGTCGGGAAAGTAATTGCACTGGTATTGGCTGTAGCTCCATTACTAGCAGCATCCCAAGCTGTAACTTGCACCCTAGCGTAAGAACCACCACTAGCTTCTTCAGTTAGCGTACCTGCTTCAAGAGTGTCAGCAATGTAATACTTTACTAATCCAACATATACACTTGTTCCGGGAGTTGTATACGCTGTATTTCTTAGGACATGATCAACTAATTTATTTTCAAGATATGTTGATAAAGCGGACATATTTTATGTCTCCTATTCTTTCTAGAAAGTTGTTAATTCTGCTCTTCTCCATGTATCAGTATCAACGCATACATACAAGTGATAAACTATTGAACCTCCACCAAAATCAGTAGAACCAAACTTTGTTTCTCCTTTTACACAAGTTTCAGTAGCACTAGCTGGTTTTGTATCATCCCAAAAGGTCAGTGAATCACCTACGTCAGTAAATACACTTCTGATATCTGATGGACTTATTTCAGCAGATGTATTATCAGGTAATAGAGAGCTTACTTGAGAAGCTAATTCTGTTTTAGTTCTTTTAGTCATAAGATCTCCAATTTAGAATATTCTATGTTATTATACACCAAATAAAAAAACCGCCCCTAGAAATAGAGGCGGTTCTCCTTGCTTACTCAAGCTAGTTCTTAGAAAGAACCAAGCAAGATACGACGGTTGTCGAGTACGGCAAAGCCGATTTCTGCCCAACCGTAGAAGCCAGCTCGTTGCTGACGGTGCAGTGCATCGTCTTCAAAGATCTGAACATCTTGCTTAATTGGCATGATGAAGCTATCATTAGCTCCTCTGTCAAGACCAACAACCAATTCTTTGTCACTACCATTAAGCGTACCAGATAGCTGGTTGCTGTAGAACAATTGGTATTCTTGGCCTTCGCCCAGCTCATCAGTATCGTGAAGGTTTACACCAAAGATACGAGTGATGGCAGCAGCGTCATCGCCAGCTTGATAAATTTCACGACGGGTGATTTCATCAACCTGATCTACACCCCAGTTACGGATGTCTTCCAGAGCTTCTGGAGACAAGTATAGGTCAGTTAATGATCCACGGTTCAAAGAACCGCTGTTACCACCAGCGTTTCTGCGCATAACAGTTTTCATCAAAGAGATGAGACGTTTGGTGAATTGACCATTTGAAGCGTCGGCATCAAATACCAAAACGTTTCTGTCAACACCAGCAGCTAACAGTGTGTGCCAGCCATCATCGTTCATCTTCTTAACAAAACCAGCTTCGAGGACTTGCATTGCACGTCCTACAACATCCCAACGAGCTTCTCTAGCATAACGCAAGAGGTAGTCGATTGAAGAACCAACTGTATAAGTTGGAACCATGACGTAATCGCCTTCTACAGCACGTTCTGGAACACGACCATGACCGGGATTGGTGTAGGCAACGTGATCGTTTTCTGTGCCGGGAGAAAGCAAATCAAGTGGGAATTCAGCAGCTGTACCGGGAGCCATCTGGATCTTTTCAAAGATTCCATCAAGAACGTCACCGACCAAAACACCCTTACGCAAAGGTGTTTCCAAGGCCACTGCTAATTCTCGCTGTGCAGCGAGTGCGACCTCTTTATCAGAGCTACCAGAGCGCTGAATAAGGTCGATAAAATGATCATCAGGTTTGGTCATTCTACTCATTATTTATATCTCCTAATCAGGATTGTTTGTTAATTAACCTTGGGTTCCGGGAAGATTGACTTCAACTTTGTAGTATCCGTCTTCATCAGCTGTAGAAAGGAATCTACCAATAGCTAGGTTAGCTTTGTTGGTGTTAGAAGCTACTGAACTAATGTATCCAGCATCTCCAGATGCAACGTAAGCGATAGAACCAGCTGCTGGCGTGCCGTAGCCCGCACCAGTGGTCTTAACCATATCGGTAACAATTGTACCTTTCTTCAGGATAGAAACTTTACCACCCTTTTGAACCTCATCCTTGTGCCAGTTAATGTGCTGACGAGTCAGGTCAAGGTTTACAACATCGTTGAGCAGAATACCGACTGGAATAGTCGAATCAGTACCTGCGGCGTACTTTACTTTTGCGCCAGCTTGGTCCATAGCTGCACCAGAGCCGACAGTGTCGAGAACTACAACACCACCACGGGTAGCCGTGCCTTCGTTGTAGAAAAATGAAATATCGACATCGAGTTCATTTCTGTCAGATTTTAAAGCCATTATTTTGTCTCCTTAAAGACTAATTACTTATTAATACTTGCTGTTGAACGAAGAACATTGCTCTCCAACCAATCGCTAGCAGTAGAACGAAGTTCTTCAACTACGTCATCACCAGCATCAGTAAGAGCTGCTTCAGTTTCTTCCTCTACGTTTTCAAGAACCTCTTCTTCAGCTTCAGCTTCAGCTTCGTCAATTTCAACTTCTTCAGCTTCAATTTCTTCAGCTTTTGGTTTTGGTTCTTCTTCCTTCTCTTCGTCCATTTTGGGTTTCATGCCCATTTTCTTCATGGACTTCTTCTTCATTAGAGCAACAACTTGCTCAAACATTTCGTCTGAAGCAGTGTCAAAAGCAGCCAAAGTATCTTCGACTTCTTCTTCTTCTGCGCCAGCTTCAACTAATGCTGCTCTACGAGCCATGACTTTGACTTCAGCTTCATGAGCTTCGATCTTAGCCAGAGCTTCAGCAAGCTCTTCATCCTTCTTGGCGATTGCTTCTTCCAACTCAGCAACTTTAGCTTGAGCAGCTTCAACAGCAGCTTGGGCTTCAGCAATAGCTTCGTCTTTTTCAGAAACAACGGCTTCAAAAGCTTCAATCTTAGATTGAATTTCTTCTTCTTTCTGTTTAGTTACTTCGGTTTCAAATGCTTTTGCAGCTTCTTTAGCTTCTGCTAATTCAGCCTTCAAGCCTTCAACCTGTTCTCTGAGAACATCAGACATATCTTCAGTCTCCATATTAATATTAGAGTTACTTATTTGTTTTGCTTCAGTTCTGGCGAAAGGATCGACATCGTTAAGAATCACGCTACGCGGATTTGCGGGATTACTAACTAGCCCCTTTCCAGAAAATGCAATATTCCTTAATAATCTTCCTACTTTGTATCCTTCGTATTTACCTTCTCCTCCGTATGCTCTTAAGTGTTTTGTTAGAAAAGCAGAGTTTTCGTCTCTTGCCACTACTTTGTTTTCGCCATCTGGCGAGACTACAGCGTAGTCAAAGTTATTGAAAAGACACTCCATAGAGACAAACCATTTGCCTTCTTCAATCTCTGCGATAATTTTAGCCATTCTTTCTTTTAGTTCTGGAGTAGTCCAGCTATTGTAGAGAACGGCACTAGTGGCAATATCAAACTTGGCTGTTTCTCCGAGTTGTTTTAACTCAGCACCATTTTCATCAAGTACAACACTGCCGGTTATATGCCCAATAATATCTGACTCATCATGCATGAAGTTGAATTGCTTATGAACTGGGCTTTCTTTTGCAGCCCAAGCTTCTTCAATATCAAAAACATCATCGTTCTTATTCCAACCAGTTGAAACAAGAATAGAGTTAAGATAGTATAAGTCGAATTGATCTTTGTTTTCAAAAGAAACAGCCTTGTTATCTGCAAGAACTAAGTCTTTTATATCTTGCTTTTGTTTCTTACTTGGTATGTATATGCTAACAGGAGAAGAGTAAGCAATGCTAGCATTAGCTTTGATTGCTTCTTCTAAACCAGAATCTATTTCACTTTGGTATATTTTCATATCTCACCTCAAAAGAATATACACCATAAAATAAAAATATTCTTTCAAATGTTAGCTTGTTTTACTCAAAGCATAACAAGAAACATGCATCTGTCTAAGCTCATCCATGTTAGGCTGTCGTTCTTTGCGTTCAAAGAAGTCTTCCTTCATCTTATTAAGTGATTGAGCAACAGAGGAGTCTATTGAAATCTTCTCGTCTACAATACTTTTTAGCAATGACTGACTTACTTCTTGGAATGGCTCCAAACTACACAAGACAGATAGTTTAAAATGTTCTAAATTATTTGCTTGTGCTTTTGTCAAAGATCTCAAGCTCTTCTTATCATAATGAGATAATATTGCTGGATTGATAATCTCTGATATTTTGTTCTGGGCTTCCGTAGCCCATAAGGATATATTAACGAAGTCAGAAGAATTAAACCCTTTTGGTTTTTCAACTCTTTGTTTTCTTGGCCCTTGATCTATTGCGTTCTTTGGTCTACCATCTTCTGGTCTACCTTTTGGGTCAAACTCCTTTTCTTGCTTTTGAGGCTCTGCTGTTTTTTGCTCTTCAAGTTCTTTTTCAACCATAGCATCTCTTTCCTCTCTGCTTCTTCTATCTTTTGGGTCGGTCAAAGGATGCAGTCCTGTGTCTTCGGACGGAATGATGCCAAGATCTTCAACGGCAATATCGCCCTTTTGTAAAGCGATTTTTTCAACATCGTTTTTGTGTTGAGGATTATGGTAAGGACTCGCTTTCTGAGGCATAGTCTCAACCTTTCGGTCTTTCTCTTCTCTTCTGATTCTAATCTTTTCAATCTCTGGAATTTCTCCAAATCTTTCAATCACAGTTTCAGAGCTAATAATGTTTCTATCAACCAACTGTATAAGCAAGCTCTTTTCAGTAGCTTCATCAGAAAGAACCATTTGGTCAAAGTGAACTCTAGCTGGAAGCCTAAAGCCCATAGCTTTTTGAACGACTTCTAACTCTTGATTCCACCAATTAACCAATATCTGTCGCCCATACTCTAATCTCTCGACTAAAGTTTTTAGACTAATAAAATTGTTGGTAAATCCGCCACCATTGGTAGCCATCCCAGTAAGGGTCGGAGGAACTCCAAGACCTGCATATATATTGGTAAGAACTGGTTCGTATTTTTCTTTTCCAAGAAACTTGAATACTTGAGTGCTAGATTCAGTGAACTTAAGTTCAGGACCCCATACTAGATCCATAGTTCCGCCACCAACATTACTAGCCAAGATGTTTCTTAGCTTATTAATAGCAGCCTTAGTTGGAAGAATCTTATTATCTAAATCTCCAAGACTCCATAACCTTATGTTAGATATAGCGCCATCGAGAGCGGATATATCTGCCAGCTTCATTTTTTCAAGCATAATGATGTCATCTAGAATGGCGTAAATCATAGGATTTGCCCAAACTAACCAATCATCTTTCTTGTAGTAATAAACAGATACCTTATCTGGATCTAGCGGTATTGTGCTTTTGCCTTCTTTAATTGCTTCCAAAATATCTGGAGGAAGCATTGCGCTAAGATTTCTATGATATGGACTACGCTGATTCAATCCTTTGTTAGCCAATCCTCTAACTAGTTTAGATACTCGCAAAGCATATTGAGGTTTTCCAACAAAAGTTGCTAGCTCATCACCAATTACTTCAATTGATAACGGATTAAGAAAATCAAACTTCCAAGGTATTTCTCTTCTTGGAACCTGCTTGATTAGTGCTTCCATGTCTGGAGCTGCTGAAGTTCTTAAATCATTCTCTATTCTTTTGTTTATTTTTGCAGTTCTTCTTTTTACTACTACATTTCCACATCTATATAGGGTATTAAGAAACCTTTCTGATCTTTCTATACCATTTACTTTTTTGAACCATGCTCTAAAAAACTTTTCGATTCTTTTATTAGGATGTACAATGTTTATTCCTTGACCAGCAAAGTCAGCCATCAAGTCTATAACATTTCTAATAATCCCAACTCTGTCATAGGCAGACATGCACATTCTAATGGCGTCTTTTTGCCTTTGGGGGACAGACTCGGCAGAACGAAACCTATTGTAGTCTTCTCTTGTAAACCCAGTTCTTACAGAACGATTAGGTTCAATATCTAAAAAAGACCTACGGCTATAAGCTGTAGCTTTTTGTACGCCATCGTATGAATCAATATTGTCAGATGTATCGGCCAACGCCTGTCTTTTGCCTGAATCATCAGACCAAGTTACGAATGCTTGTGCTTTTTCTTGATTTTGTATTGGATCGTTGTCGGCCATTTATACACCTATTGAATTACAATTGGAATGATGAGTGGAATAATCTAATTGATTATACACCAAACTAGTAAACATCTTTCATTCCTTCAGTAAACCAAGATGGACCAACGTATTCAGGCCCACTAATATCGCCTCTTCCACCTCTCGCAAAACCACCAATAGTGTCATAGACCTGCGGAGGTGGTGTTCTCAATATTTTTCTTGCAGACATGTTTGCCATTATTAAAGATGAATAACGGTCTTTTCTAAGTCGGTCTTTTCTTCCTCCCGGAAGTTTGACTTCAGGTGTGTCCCATTTGTCCCTACCAGAAGGAGTCTGTGACATAATTATCATAGACAACTCATCCTTGAGTTCCTCTATTTCCATCACACAATCTTCCAGCGTATCATAGATACGATTCTTTATCTTATCATCGGATATTGCTAATCCCAGCGTAGCTGAATCAAAATAAGGAAACAGCACTGTTTTATCCTCAAAGTCTTTCCTCAATCCGTGATTTGCCTCAGCAACCCAATCGGCCTTAGCAAATTGTATAAGCTCCACAATGTGTAGTCCGGGTTCACCATCGGTGTCTTTTTCTTTTTTATCGTCTATTGTGGGCCAAATGGGAACTTCACCCTCTCTAATCTTGTCTTTATCATGCAATGCTTCCATGATTGCAATACCACCACCTTGAGCATCCAAAGCTATTTCTGCACAAGGAAATACTTTCATCAAGTTTCTAATCTTTCTAGCACAATAAGAATAAAAATCTGTTTCATCTGCCATGCCAGCTTTTACTTGTTCTTTATGTCTACCTCTATTTGTCGTCCAAGAATATACCACTCTGCTATGATCTTCATGAACTTCCATCACAACTATAGAAAAGTTATCAACTTCAGAAGCAGGGTCGATGCCATATACATATCTAGCGTTTGGATTACCTCTTAATACTGCCTGAAAGTTTACATCTCCACTAGGCAGACTAATTGGATTCTGAGGAGAAGCTACGCAGGACTCAATGAGAGACCGTTTAAAGAACCCATTACTGTCTGTGGAGAAACATGCTCCAAACTCCATTTGGTAGATTCCTGAGTGAACTGTGGCCTTTGAGCGAGCAACCTGAGCGGCATCCATGAACCCTTCCGGCAAAAGCTCAAAAGGAACTCGAATAATCGAGTATTGTCGCCAATCAAAACCGGCAGGAACACCATCTTCTCCAAACATCTCTCCTAATTTTTTAGGATCGCCTTGACTTGTGATAAAGCTTTTCCATTTTTTCCAGTATTCGGCAAAATGATTAAAATCATAGTAAGCCGTACCAGAAAGAATGATTTGGTTTGCACCTTCTTCGTGAGCTTCTTCTTCGTCTTCAGATATTTCACCAAGCTCAATAGCTTTCTTTTTAGATGCAATTCTTCTAACGTTTTCAATAGGAGATGCACTAACAGCAGCAAAACCAGCAACAACGTTTTCAAATATCTCACGAGGTATAGATGCAAACTCGTCAGCGATAATATCATTAGCACGTTGACCACGAATTTTGCTACCATCACCAAGAGGTAAACATGTTATCTGACTGTCACCAATCTTCAATCTACACATGTCAACATCTCTTCTTGGTCCGCCGCTTCCGCCAACTATATCTCTTAGTAGGGGTGAATTACGCCACACACTATCCATGTATTCAAAGAGAACTTTAGATTGACGGAAAGCAGCACCAACGATAACTATCTTTCTTCCGGGAACCAATAACGCTCTGAGTATAGAATAAACCGAAAGGATAAAAGATTTACCAAAACCACGACTAGCGATAAGCATTGGAAACTTTCTACTCCACATCTCTTTTAGCATAAGAGCCTGTGTTGGCAAGATATCTATGTTTAATATCTGCTTGCATATAAAAGAAAAGTAATCAGGGTTTGTCATCAACCAAGTAAGTTTGGTTGTAAACTCTTCTTCTGTCTGTAGACTAAATGGATTTATTATTTCTGACTCTTTTACGTTTATGTTGAGCCAAGCATCATTTATCTCTTTGATTCTATCGCTATGATTGCTCACGTAAAAGTATCTCCGAAACTTCGTCAAAAATCATTAAAGCTCGTTCTTGTGCTGAATATCTATCATCACAAAAGACAACTTGTACACCATGCTTCTCTTGATACTCGCAAAGTTTTTTCCACATAAACTTGCCATTCATTCTGACATACTGTAACTGCTTTTTAGGTATTCCAGAGTTTTCGGGGAAATTCATTAGATCATCTATGGAAAATTCACAAAGAATATACTTCCAACGAAAACTAGACATTCGCTCAATTTCAGCCTCGAACGCTTTTCTTTTTTTGCCGAGATTCATAGCTATCTCGCCAGTAGAAGCTTTTCTTTCTATTACAAGATCTTTCTCTAAACCTCTAGCGGTATAGTCGCCGGTTTTTAATCCCCACTTTGCAACTGCAAGAACTTTATTTTGAGATTCAAAATCCCAACCATTTTTTTCTCGCGTATCTCTTAGTATTACATAGTTATCCATTAATTTATTGATCGCATAATAAATGGTCTATACGCATGTGTTCCAGCAATATCTTCAAAATTGATAGTTTTATAATCAATAATTTTTCCAGTCAAATATTTTTGGTTAAGCTCTTCTATTGGATAATAATTAAAATTAGCTTTTGGATGCGTAGTATTGTAATTCATACAAACAACATGACTATGTTTTGGGCAACAAACTAACTCTTCTTCTATCTTGTCTCTATTGTGAGTGGAAAAGTTTTCTATTCTTTGAGGAAGAATAGCATCAGGATTTGTGGTATTAGAGAAATCGTTTCCATCAAAAAACTTCAATAGCTTTTCTGTATTGTATATGTGACCATCCCAACTAAAAGTAAATCCATAGTTGTCAGTTGCGTCATGATTCTTAAAGTTATATTTCAAGAATCCATCTTCTTGTTGTATTGGTTTTATTTCTTTTTTATTGTTTTCTGTAGTATTGTACCCAAGACGTAAGCTTAAAGACCAAGTATTGTCATCAAATAGATCTACTAATTCTCTAGCGGTTTTTCTTAACTCTCTATAAAAAATGCAATCATCCATGAAGAAAGCAACGTGAGAGCCAGCTACATTCTCTAGAAAAAAGTATATCTCACCTAATAAATCTCCTTCTATTAAAAAATTAGTGCCAAGTACGTCTTTACTAAGAAAGTTGTAGGCTCTTTGATATTCTGAGTTGTCTGCCTTGTAGAGAAGATAAGGCTCAAATATTCCAGTTGCATTGGCTTTTAAACTCTCTAGCAAGAGTCGAGATTGACAAGCTCTATTTCTGGTAAGAATTAATGCAGCTATTCTTTCATTGTTCATTTTTGTTTTTCCTAACTATGTCCATAAACAGTGGGGCGTACTGCGCCTCATGCCCCGTAACCTGTTTATGGCATCTATAGCATAATGTTATTCCGTTATCCTCATCAAATCTTAAGTGAGAAGCATCTGCCCATTTAATTATATGATGGGCATTTAATGCTCTCTTATATTCACAACCCGGCATCTGACAGGTATGATTATCTCTTTTGTAGACTCTCTTTCGCCATTCAGCATAAACAGGGTCTTCATAGTTCCGCCGCAATTTTATTCCTTTGATCTATTGTTTGTTCCCCTGTGATATCTTGTTTCAGATCAAGCAAGGTTCTATAGAGTGCAGAATCTCTAAGCTTACACTCTTGATAGATGGCGTCTATCTTCGCTTCAATTTGTGAAAATTCTGAAACATCTAGTCTAATATCAACGGACTCGTTTGATGTTTTATTAGTATAATACCTAATTGAAATTACGTTTATTGCAGCTAACGCAACAAACCCTAAAAATATAGCAATGTTCTTTTTCATGACTCACCTCAAATTAGCTCGAACTCAAAGGTGAGGGCGAACTATAGTTAATTTAGTAACTTTAATCTCATCTAGCAAACTATCCTCCAAAAATTCTATCAATTCTTCTGTTATCTTGTTTTTAGTGACTTTGTCTTTAAATTTTTCTACAGACAAATAGCACGCACCATCAGGATCTTCGGCATCAACAAATATATGATTAATTCTTGGAATATCAGTTATCCCAAAGTTTTTAAGAGCATCTATTGTGTTTCCGGCATCAACTGTGATTTTGTATATCATGCTGCACCATTCTTTCTACCAAGTTGTTGAAATGGATTTTAGGAGTCCATAACAATTCCTGTTTCGCTTTTGTGCTTCTACCCATTAGGTAAGGCACTTCAGAAGGTCTTAGCAATTTTTTGTCTATTTCAACATAATCCATGTACTCATTAATATTTATACACTGAAAAGCTTTTTTTAAGTAATCTTCTACACTATACGTTTTTCCTGTAGCTACGACATAGTCGTTTGGTTCTTCTGCTTGAAGCATAAGCCACATTGCTTCTACATAGTCTTCTGCATGACCCCAATCTCTTTTAGATTCTAGATTCCCAAGCTTTAATTTGGGAATGCTACGACCCTGCTGGGTCGCCCAATAAACCTCTGACACATAGCGACTAATCTTCCTCGTTACGAATTTACTTCCTCTTCTTTCCGACTCATGATTGAACAGAATACCCCCACAGGCAAATAAACCATAAGAGCGACGATAAAGGGCAACTGTACTGTGAGCAGCAAGCTTAGCAATAGCGTATGGAGATTGCGGTGCAAATCGAGTCTTCTCATCTTGATACTTTTCTCCATTCTCATCGAGGCTGAATTGATCGCCAAACATTTCGGAAGAACTTGCTTGATAGAACCGTACACGGTTCGCCAGCGAAGAGGTACGAATGGCTTCTAATATGTTCATACAGCCCTGACCTGTTACGGCCCAAGTCAATTCCGGTTGGTGAAAAGATGTACCAACGTGTGATTGCGCGGCAAGATTATAGATCTCATCCGGCTGTACTTCGTTTAGAAGCCGATAGATATTAAAAGAGTCAGTGACATCACCCTGAACAAGGTGAAACTGTTTTTGATTAGATAAAAGCTTTATTCTGGTGGTGTTATCCGAGGAAGTTCTGCGTGTAACTCCGTATACAGTGTATCCCTTAGATAATAGTAATTCAGCTAAGTAGGAACCGTCTTGTCCTGTTACGCCATATATGATTGCTTTTTTCATTTGAATATACTATTGCTTAGATCTAGTAGCTTTAGATTTTTTTCCATAATGACTTGGAATATAGGATTATTCTCTACTTCTTTATATCTCTCTTCTACTCTCATTTGCTCAGCATTTTTGATATATTGCATACTGTCAAAAGAACTTCCGCCTCCAAAGATGGATAGTTGGTTTTTGGCGGCATCTGTGAAGGTTAATCCAAGGTCACTGCATATCTGACTGCGATATTCTTTGTCTCTATTCCACTTATTGTAATTTATGTGGTAGTATCTATCGCTATTGTAGTTTTCTAGGTGATCTTTATACATAGTGATGTAATCTTCCTTGATTACTTCATCCAGCTGCTTGTTATCACGAAAGGTCATTTTCAAACAGCTTGCTATCCAATTTTCAAAGTCTCTAATTACTACTATGGGCTTATTGATTCCATAGTTAGTATTTGCCGCGATTTTACAAACGTCTTTGAGATATTCACGCTCATGAGATATTAGTAGGTGTGCAGGGTTATTTTCTTGCACTATTTTAGGCAAGATTTTTTTGTCTTTACTTTCTTTTGGTCCAGTCTTTAGAGCATTGTTAGCATACAGATTTAATTCTTGTTCTATAAATATGCTAAACAACCAAGGAGTCACTGTTTTAATAGAGAAGTCATTCACTTTTTCTTTTTGGTGAAATAACCATACAGCCACTGCATGATGACCTGATCTATGCATTGCTGTTAGTATATCCGATCTCATTAGTCATCCTTTACTGTGTCCGGCGTCAGAAATGGTTGATCTATTCCGCCGTCTTCGTATTGATGGTATTCAGAGAGTCTTTTTTCTTCTTGCTTCATGGCAAGACGCATTTTTTCCATCTCAATACCCATTTCACGTCGAGTATCTGGGTTAGACATGAGGTTTCTTACCCATCCAATGAATGTTTGCTTAGAGTCTTCGAGCCTTTTGATACGTTGTTCTCTTGTGGCCTTCAAATCTTTGAGCATTGCCGCTTTCTTTGTCTGTAAATCCTTGTAGTCTCTGGTTAGAGAGTCTTGGGCGGCTCTGCAAACTGCAATTTGTCGCTCTAAATTGTAGATATAGTCCTTGTCTTGCAGTTCTAGGTCTTTGTTTTTCTCTACTGTGACTGCATCTTGGAACTGATCTATGCTTCTCATGTTGTCTTGTTGCCCAATTAGGGCGCGATTCATGAGAATTTCCAGTTTGATGGCGTCAATTATCTGTAATTCTTCAGTAGGAAGCACGTCATCACGAAATTGAGTGATTATTCTGCCCCAATGGTAGAGTAAAGACTGTAATTCTTCCTCGCTAAACTGCTTTTCGAGGTCTTTCCAGAAGGGACGGTTCTGTAAATCGTGTAAAGCTTCGATTTCACGGTCGTCTAACGTGGTGTTCCCGATTTTGTCCTTCACGTAAGACTCAACGGAAGCTGGATCACGGTCTAAATGGGTTGCAATATCAAGAACTGACATCTCTCGATGGTTATTTTTGATAAATTCTTGCTCTGTCTTTGTAAATCTACCCTTCTTCAAAGCCCGAATCTCCTAGTATTTCTTCTATTTCGTTGATTATTTGCTCTCTTCTTGGCTTAGCAACGTAAGCACCATCTCTCATCCGTAGATAGTCGGACCGAAAGCACACATCGAGGTTTTCATCTATGAGTTGTATGAGTTCTTCATTAGCAATTATCTGTATGAAGTCGTCATTTTCTCGCATGTTACGCTCATGTTCGTCTCTGACATTAGATATGTCGAGTGGTTCCATGAGAAACTTCTTGCTATTGTTAAGCTGAGTTTGCCTATCGTCTTTTTTGTTCTTGTTTTGCCTGTAGTATTTGTCTCGCTTAAAGTTATTTAGGCGGTTTTTAACATGTACAGCTAGAAAGTTCTCCAGAGGTCTTCCCTCTTCATAACGATCTAGTGCATCTACAGCAATAATAAACGCTTCTTGACGAATATCGTCCGCTTCAAAATAGCCAAATTGAAATTTGTATGCGTATCTATCGCATATCTTGTTGATTACCTCAAGGACTTCTTCTTCAGACATCCCCTTCGGTATCTTCATCAGCCGCTTCTTTCTTTTTTCTTTTTGGCTTCTTTTCTAAGATAGATTTTGCTTCTGCTTTTGGCGGATCTTCTTTTTTCAGGTCTTCTTCAACTGCTTTTTCTACAGAAGCAGTAGCTTTCACATGTAACTTTCCTAGAACATCGTAGATATTCATGTATTACCTCTTTCTGTGAGCTTAAAATATATATCGTTAGTAATATTATTATACTGCGAAAGTAGTGTATTCGCCCAAGAGAGTGCGTTTTGAAAAAATACCTAAGCAAACAAGAAAAAGATTTTATTAGAAAGTCAGCTCATATGTTGTCAGATAGCCAGATTGCTAACGAACTGACAAGGATTAGGTATGAGTTGGGAATAGATGATACAGTTAGTACCAAAAGAGTGCGAGTCGCCCGTAGTAAGATGGGTTTGAAGAAGCATAATGGTACTGGATTCCTAAAGAGGGACAAGGATGAGTGACAAAAAAGAGACAGTTATATTCTTGAGTGGTGTTTTAGGCGCTGGTAAACACGCCGTAATTAGCCCAGAAGACTATCCACTGCTAAGTCAGTACAGTTGGCATCTAAATAAGAGTGGATACGCTATTACGAAGATTAAAGGGCGGCACAAAGCGATGCATAGAATGGTATTGGGTACTACTAATCCGTATGTATTTGTTGACCACATAGATAAAGACCGCCTTAATAACACCAGAGAGAACCTTCGAGAGCTTACGCCGAAGGAAAATGCTAATAATATGAAGTCGAATGTTAAGATTGAGGCATTTGGCGAAGAAAAGAATATTGGTCAGTGGGTTGAAGATTCAAGATGCGAAGTTTCTTATGCCGCATTTTATAACAGGTTGAAAAAGGGAATCGACCCAGAAGCAGCAATGAAGAAGAACGGGAATCGAAGAGCATTGGATGCATAATCCGTATGAGCCGCCAAAGACAGATTCAAAGCGGTATCCATCAACCTCAGATCGCTGGGGAGAACGTCATCGTCCGCCAACAACCGATTGGTGCGACTTCTTTTTTGTGATGTTCATATTGCTTCTGGCGTTCTTTTCGCCGGTATTGGTAGAATTAGTCATGACGTTCTTTAAGAGGGTACTTTAGCTAAGACAACGGCTCGAAGGTTCGCTGACTTCGTATGAACCACCCCCGAAAATCCGTTAGGTGTCAAGTACAAGTGACTAGAAGATAAAAGTACACCCCCATAAACTATATTGAGAATTATTTGAGAATTATCCAGCCTAATAAAATCTATGTGTCATAGTTGTATATAGTCAATCGGCAATAGTTATAAAGGTAATAGATATGAATGATGCATCGGTATTTTATGGAATAGTAGTAGGTAGTATGTTAGCGGTTAACATTCTTTATTGGTTATTTAAGAAAAAACTTTTATAGTTTGACACTATAAAAATAGGGGTTTAAGCGACACTAAGAAAATAAATGCTTATTCTGTAAAGAATTTTCTTGCAATGGTCGAATAATAAACTAAGATAAAAGCATCAAAGTTAATCACTTACTTGGAGTAAACAAATGAAGAATCTTGGAACTATGAATGGTTGGACTGAAAAGCCTGTCGAGTATGTCAACCATATCAATAACTGTGGTACTGAATACGATGTCACTATTGCCTACATGGAAAAAAATCCTAGTGGCGTCGGACTGGTATGCAAGCAGCGACAAGAAAAACGTCGCAAGTATGACACCGTTGTCACTAAGAATGGCAAGTATAGCGTCAAGACTACCACGGTTTGCAATGAATGTGGTTGTACTTGGAATTCCATAAGCTAGCCCTTAAGGGATTCCAATCGTAGCAATTTTATTAGAAGGAAAATGAGATGACACAGTTAAACACAGAATCACCGACCTACATGCAAGACACAATGACTCGAATCTCATTGGCACTAGGCTATGATGGCGAAAGCAATCAGCAATGTTGGGATTGGATGTATGCTGTAGCCAACCGTTACGGTTGGGAAGGCATAGACGAAAGAATGGACGTGTTCTTGAAGTACCACGAGAATACGGGATACTTGGCTATGAGTAAAGAATTCAGGAAAAAATAAATAATTATTGCCCTGAGTGACCTAACGTGTCACACCCCTAGCCAATAATATACATATAACAATTAAACGTTTTTTGGAGGAAACAAAATGGACTATTACATGGAATGGGCTGAATGGCTCGAGATAGTTGACAAGTTCCCAAGAGATGATAAGATAGCTCTTGATAAAATTGACACCGAATTACAGGATGCGGAAAATGAAGTATAAAGTTCAAGCCAACGTATTACCAGCAAACAAGACACAGGGCGAGCATATAGTGCAAGCCCGTACTGTCAGCGGATGGGTAGATGCTGATAACCCACTAGATGCCGCTGCTATGTTTATATTGGATAACTCAGATGTGAACAGTAGCCCCGTGTTAGTAGTAGATACTGATTACAATATTGCCAACTACCCCCTTGACAATGTTAAAATCATCATAGACTACATGGTAGGGCTTAGAGAATGAGCGCCAAAAAAATCCCATAAAAATCCTAAAAAATTCCAGAATCCCTATTGACATGGGTGGGGTAATACGAGCGGCATAGCGTAGTCCTGTGGATTGTCATACGACAACTATGCCGCTTGGCGTGTCAAGTAAATTATCTGAGAAACAGGAAAAACAAGCGATTATTTTTTCTTGACTTTTTTTGAAAATATTGGTTCACTGTGACCTAACGTGTCACACCCTTATGCGATAATACTATTATAAGAAATTGAGAAAACGTTTTTCGGAGAAAACAAAATGTCAACTCGTTACCTAGTAGCCAAAGAAGACAACCAACGAATCATCGCCAATATCGTCGCTAAGCTCGATGAGCTTTACAAGACCAACCGCACACTGATTGACCAAGATAGCCAAGCGGCTTGGCAAGCTATCGAAGAGAACTGGCAATATATGCGAGAATTGGAAGCTCGATTGAAAGAAAGAAAAAACCCTAAAATTTATAAAGAAATATGAGCCGAGTGACCTAACGTGTCACACCCATAGGCGATACTATTAGTATCAAAGTTAACCAAGTCATAAGGAGAAAACATATGACAAATACTGAAACTAAAACCGTTAAAGGCGTTGCTAGCGTTTGGCTCGCCGATTCACTGGAAACTGTAGAGTATGTCGCCACAGTTGAAACCGACATCGAAGTCGGTGCTGGTGGTGGTCGTTATGTAAACGACACCCGTGTCACATTTGACGAAATCACCCTCGGCGGTGTTGAAGCCCTAGAGGACGTTGTGAGTTGGGAAGTTGAAGACCAATTACGTAGCGAAGTCGCTGCGTAGTTGGATACCCCGCTTAATAAATTTTTTGGAGAAAACAAAATGAACAAGTTCACTACTAACCAATTTGCAGAAGATACCACAGCCGCCGATATCTATGAGATGCGAGAAGAGCATCGACAGGCCGAGGCTAGAGAGTCCATGCCTACGGACTTCGACCCACATCGTGATTTTTACGCGGAGATGGACAACGATTCCGAAGCGGCTAAGGCCGCAGGTCGTGAGGCTGGACTGAGTAGCTACCGTACTGATGCCTGTCTCAATGACAATCCACACGGTGAAGGCAGTAAAGCATTCAGCGCTTGGGCTGAGGCATTCAAGCAGGCTAAGTTCGAGAGTGACCAAGACCACGACGATTCATACCTAGACTATTAAGGCGGTCAGGAATAAATCTCTATTTATTTCTAAAAAATTATAGATTTGCTATTGACATGAGTCAGGTAAGACGAGCAGCTTAGTGGTTGTCACCCCGTCTTACGACTACTAAGCTGCTTAAGGAGGACACTCATGACAGATTCACTTTTCAACGCCGAACTTCGCGACTGCGCCCGTATCAACGAAATTCAGGAGCAACGCGCTCCTGCATCCGCGCAGGACACCGCGCAGGATGACAGTGGTGTCACCGTGCGGAGTTCCGACCTAATGGAACGGGTCGGCGTGGTCGATTGCGACACCTGCGACTCGTGGGACTAGACCACACACGACAGGCGGGTAAGCTCCTCAACTTCCGAGGTCGCCGCCAACAGTGTGAGGGAACGGGTAAGACGAGGCGCTTGCTTCGCCTTCACCGTCTCAGGTGAAGCAAGCGGCTCGAAGGGGAACCGAGAGCAAGAAAATAAACACGTTTTTTTAGGGAAAAATTTAAGATTATGGCATATGTAGCATACGAAATCAGAATGACTAAGGAAACCCCAACCGGCACGCGTCACCTAGTGCGATGCAATCGACTAGGGAAGTACGCAATCACGAGCTGGGTAGGATCAACCGGCGCATCTATGGGAACCGTCGAGTGTCAGGGCAACTACGATTATGTGATGAAAAAATGGGAAAAAATTGTAGGAAACTACGTTTGAGTGACCAACCGTGTCACACCCCTATACGATAATAATAATATCAAAGTTAAGAGTTTTTTGGAGAAAACAATGAGAGTTTCAGATTTACAATTTACTAACGAGATGCGCGAAAATGTTTGGCGCGGTCACAGTGTTGAGCTTCCTAAACAGGATGCGCACCGCATGATTGGCAATGAGCAACACGCTCAGGACTTCATCGCAGATAATGGCGATGTCGAAATCGTTTGGAACGAGCGATATAGCTATTGGGAAGTTCCAGCCTTTGCCGAAGGTCGTAGGATTTACGGCGAAGCTAAACAACGTGCTTGTGCTACTTGGGGGTGTGAATAATGGTATTCTATAAATTTTGGATAGCCGACGGAATCTGTGAGAAGCAATTTATCAGAGAAGCCGATGAGCTTAAGACAATAGACGGAACGACGTACTGGTTCCGTAATGGAGAACGGTTTGAGGTTTGGGGAGTTGAGAAAGTATGAGTAAACGAAATTATTACAGATTAAACCAAGACCCTTGGAAAGATGAAGTTTACAAGCCAGAGATGACGGCAGAAGAACGGCATTATCTAAGCCCTGCCGAAACCTATAAGCGAATATTAGAGGATCGCAAAAATGTTGAACAACAAAAAAATAGCAATAGCAAAACATAACGCCAACAAAATGCGGCACGCGAATATATTCACGGGCTGCTTGCGAGCTGGCACATTGAAGCAGACGCACCAAAAAATAAAACCTCTAAAAATATTGAAAAAATCCTAGAACACCTATTGACATGGGTTAGGTAGAACGAGGTGCTTACAACGCCTTCGCCCGTCTCAGGCGTTGTAAGCAGCTCAAGGGGAAGGACGGAGGACAAGCTCCACGACCACTGTGGCCGCTCCAGAATTTCCAGATTTTTTGAAAATAATTTGACCGAGTGACCAACCGTGTCACACCTGTAGACGATAATTTTATTAGTGAAAAGGAGAAACACTAATGATTGATAGATATATCGAGATGCGGAAAGAGTACGGAATAATTGGCACGCTATTCCTGACAGCAATGTTTGTATTTGTGGTTGGTTGGTATGCCAGCGAGTTAGTAAGAATTATAGGAGAATTCAAATGAAAATCGAATTAAGCTCAATCGAAAAATTAACAGTCACGACAGCCTTAAAAAGTGACGCTAAAAGAGTAGCCAAACTTATTAAGAATAGCGACGGAAATATTAACCAGTATTTTGCCGAGAAGTTAGAACGGCAAAAAGATTTGTACAAAAAGATTGCTGGTTGGGATATGGATTTACCCGTTTTACTAGACGAACTGTAAAGGAGAAAAACAATGAGCAAGCCATTAACTAGAAAAGTTAAAGACAACCACGGAAACACTCACGAAGTTTACGAGTGGCGAATGTTGAAGAATGGTTGGGAATTTTACCAACTAAATGAAACCGAGGAATTCGGGGTAAAGTTTGGATTTATGGATAATTGCCCATATCCAGAATTTGGAAGCCAACACGAAGCCGAATTAGAAGAAGTCACAGCCGCTAGAGCTGAAAGATTTGATTTATGGGAATTAGCCCCACCGCAAGGTTGGGAATGGTTAGAAAAGGAGAATTGAGATGCAAGAATATTTTGAATACCTAACTGAGTTACGAGATGGTGGAACCATGAATATGATGTGGGCGCCAACCATGTTACAAGCCGATTTTGACTTAGACAAAAAAGAAGCTCGTGAAATATTCAGTAAGTGGTGCGAGTCACTAAAAAGCGGGTGACGATAACGCCCGCCACCCTCTCCCCTGCCGTCGCTCCAATCCCGAAGGCGGCAGGGGTTTTTACAAAGGAGAAAAAATATGTTTGCATTAGGTTGGATTATGGGAACGGTTACAACAATCGGCCTCTACTTACTAATAAAACACTACGAACAAAGATAATCGGGTAAGACGAGGTGCTTACAACGCCTTCGCCCGTCTCAGGCGTTGTAAGCAGCTCAAGAGGAAAGCGAGTGAGAATCAGACCAATGGACAGCTAGAGCGGTAGGGCAAAAGCCCAGTATTCAGCAGGTGAAAT
>VTLG01012369.1_pt1 | contig 21715 bp, 31 predicted proteins | sample 4694571 | NCBI WGS metagenome assembly VTLG01 (sample SAMN12604809, study PRJNA352737) | marine metagenome | biome: ENVO:00000447; feature: ENVO:00000209|ENVO:00000569|ENVO:01000036; material: ENVO:00002151; isolation source: viral sequences binned using virsorter ... | reverse complement strand
ATACTAACTTTTTCGCACGATGTTTTAGGGGGGCGGGGGTGTAAAAAAATTGATTGCAATGCAGTTTTTTGTTGCAGAATGAAGAAAATAAAGCTAAATTTTTGCGGTAGTTGTAAAAATAAATTATTTAAGGAGAAAAATTATGAACAACGTGACTGACGTTAGTCTAACTGACTTAAAAAAGCACCCACAGAACTATCGTACCCACCCTGAAGACCAATTAGACCATTTATGCAAATCGATACAGGAAAATGGCATTTATCGTCCTGTGGTAATCGCAAAAGATAATACTATCCTTGCAGGTCATGGCGTAACGCAGGCGTGTAAACGATTAGGAATAGAAAAAGTACCAACAATTAAAATGGAAATAGAATCAGATTCAAAAGAAGCGCTGAAACTATTAACAGCAGACAATGAAATAAGTAATTTAGCAGAAGTTAATGACAGAAAATTAACTGAAATTTTAAAAGAAATAAAAGACGATTCTGAACTATCATTAGAGGGAACAGGGTTTGATGAAATGATGTTGGCAAATCTTGTCATGGTTACCCGTGACGCAAGTGAAATTAAGGATTTAGACCACGCAAAAGAATGGGTTGGCATGCCTACATTTTTTGAAGAAAACGAACATACGACAAAAGAAAAATTTGAATATAAAGTTTGTTGCGATTCAGAAGAACATTTAATCGAATTTGTAGAAAAATATGATTTACCAACTGATTTAAAACGAGGAAGAATTTGGTCAGTAAAATATCCTGAAAAAACAAGAGAAGATGTTGGCAGTTTAAGGTTTGAAGATGAATAAATACCCTGTTTATATAATCAGTAAGGGTAGGCATGACTGTTGCTTAACAGCAAAATTTATGACAGACGACAAGGTGGACTTTCGAATAGTAATAGAACCACAGGAAGAACACTTATATCTAAAGCACTACAAAAAAGACCAACTGTTAATTTTACCGTTTTCGAATTTAGGCAAGGGTTCAATACCTGCAAGGAATTGGTGTTGGGAACATTCGATAGAACAAGGACATGAACGCCATTGGTTATTCGATGATAATATTAGAAAAGTAAGGCGTAAATATAACAGAAAAAGAATCCCATGTAATTCAATGCCCGCTTTAAAATCATGTGAGGAATTTGTAGACAGATATGAGAATGTTGGAATTGCAGGAATGAATTATACGTTTTTTGCTCCTGATTCACAGGGTCTGACACCATTTTTTTTAAATGTTCATGTATATTCCAACCTGTTAATTAAAAACGATATGCCGTATAGATGGCGTGGCAGATACAATGAAGATACTGATTTATGTTTACAGGTGCTATCAGGAGGTTTATGCACTGTATTATTTAATCATGTATTAATAGAAAAAATGTTAACTATGAAAATGAAAGGAGGAAATACAGACGATTTATATAAAGGCGATGGCAGAACAACAATGGCAAGAAGCCTAGAGCGAGTTTGGAAAGGCGTCGTTTATACTGACAGAAGATTTCAGCGTGCCCAACACGTCATAAAAGGGGCATGGAAAAAATTTGATACACAATTAATTAGAAAAAAAGATGTTAATTGGGATAAATTACAGGGAACAGTCAACGAATTTGGTCATAAATTAAAACAAAAAGATAATATTAAAAGTCAAAAATTAAAAGAGTGGTATGAGCGAAATAAAAAAGACTGAAAAATCTGTTGGCAGACCTGTATCAATCAACGACGAAACATTAAAAAAATTAGAAAGAGCATTTTCAGTAGGTGCGACTGATGTTGAAGCGTGTGAATTTGCAGGGATTAGCAGACCCACATTTTATAGTTATTTAAAAACTAATCCTAGTTATTTGGAAAAAGTAGAAGAATATCGTTCACGTTTACCATTTAAAGCAAAATTAGAATTAGCAACTGCAATAACAAATGGCGATTTAAATTCTGTAAAATATTTTTTAGATAAACTTGAAAAACGAAACGAACAAGCAAAAAAAAATGAAGAATATGCTATTGAATTAGAAAAACTTGCAAGATTAGAGTTAGATAGATTACATAAAATCAGAGCATACAGGGAAGATGAATTAGATAGAGTTGCAGAATATGCTTATTGTTTAGCACAATGCTGTATTATGAGAAAAAAATTACAGAGTGAGGGCGAAACATTAATCAGCGAAAAGACAGGAGGTGCTTATACGAATCCCGTTTACAATCAATTGCAAAGCGTTCAGTCCCGAATGGATAAATTACGGGATAAATTATACCCACCTAACATCGAAAACGTTAAACAGGTACGAGATATAAGAGATGAGTTTATCTGATACAACGGATTTTACGACAAAATACGCAGAACAAGTGGTCGAAAAACAGATTCCTGCGTGCAGATATGTTACTTTGGCTTGTAGGCGTCACTTAGCAGACCTTCAGCGACAGTGGGAGTATCATTTCGACGTAAATGAAGCAAATAAATTTTTTAAATTTTGTTCTTATTTAAAACATTATAAAGGAGAATGTAAAGGAAAGCCTTTTATTTTAGAGGATTGGCAAAAATTTGTTTACGGTTCAATATATGGTTGGTTAGATGTAAACAGAAATTGGCGATTTAAAAATGCTTATATCGAAATCCCTAGAAAAAATGGCAAAACAACAATGGCAAGTGCAGGTGCCTTATACGATTCTGCTTTTATCGACAGAACAGGTGCTGAAATATATTGCGTTGCAACAAAGGAAGAACAAGCAAAATTATTATATAATGACTGCGTGGCATACATTCATCAGTCAGAAGAATTGGATAACCTTTTTAATATATTGATAGGACGCAGTACCTTGTACGTTAATGATACAGCAAGGACTTCCTTTATAAAACCATTGGGTTCTGATTCGAAACGATTAGACGGTTTAAATCCGCTGTCTGTGTACGCAGACGAATTACACGCTTGGCAAAAAAGGGATTTATGGGACGTAATGGAAGATGCTTTCGGGGCAAGGCGACAATATCACATGGTCGCAATTACAACTGCGGGACATAATCGTGAGGGAATTTGTTATCAGGAACGAAATCATTTAATTAAAATTTTAGAAAATCAGATAGAAGCAAATGATAAATTTGGAATTATTTATACAGTCGATGATAATTTAAAAGATGATTATTTAAATCCTGATGTTTGGCAAATGGCAAACCCAAATTTAGGCGTAGGAAAAGAAATGGATTATATGAAATCATTGGCAACAAAAGTTAGTCAGGTGCCTAGTAAATTAAATTCTTTTTTAAATAAACAATTAAATATATGGACTGACGTTGCTGAAGCGTGGCTATCGTCAGAAGATTGGGAATCGTGCGGGACAGAACCTGATTTTTCAGTTCTACGGGGTTTAAATTGTTATGGGGGAATGGATTTGGCACGGGTAAACGACTTATCTGCGTGCGCTTATTTTTTTCCAAAACAAGAAGGATTGGAAAAAGCATGTATATTAGTAGATTTTTTTATACCTGAATTTGAATTATATAACAGAGAACAACGTGACCAAGTTCCGTATGGTATATGGGCTGAAAAACATAATTTAATTTTAACAACAGGAAAAACAACTGATTGGAATTTTATTCATAATAGTATTTTAGAAAGAAATGGTATGTTTAATATTTTATCGTTTGGTTATGACAGACACTTTGCAGGCGAATTAGTCAGTGCGTTAGAACGTGATAATATACCAATGACAAAATTTGGCATGGGATACATTTCGATGGGAAGCCCAACGCAAGAATTTGAACGCATGATAGTCGCAAATGAAATTAACCATTTTAAATGCCCAATATTATCATGGAATTTTAATAACTGTATCGTAACAAAAGACCCTGCGGGAAATTTAAAACCCGATAAGGCAAAATCGATTGATAGAATAGATGGTGCAGTCGCAAGTATAATAGCATTGGGTATGTATTTAAATAAAACTGAAACTAAAAAAAATCCCTATGAGGAACGTGGAATAAGAATGTTATGAGTGATTGGTTAATTGGCAGACAGGAAATTGCTGATTATAGTCGTGTCAGTGTATGGACAGTTACAGCAATGTTAAAAGCAGGGTTGAATTGTTACAGTGGCACAGGTCGGGGTTCTCAACCACGAACAACAAAACAGGACGTCAATAATTTTTTTAAAGACAATCCTGATTTTATTGCTAGTGATTACCACAAACCCAAACCTAGAATTAGGAACGTTTAGCCCAACTAGGTGTATTATATCCTTTAGTCAAACTTGCGTTAGGATAACCATTAACTTCGTAAACAATTTCCAAACGTTGACAGGTATTGGTTGCCCAATCTCTTAATTTACCATGAACAAAAGCACAAGCATGACCTGCGGTAATTAAATAGAATTTTCTATCCTTACAATACTGATAAGTATCCTCGAATGTTCGAATGGTTTTTATACCTTCCTTATTTATTACGTCGTCGGTTATATCTTTACACCAACCATGTGCATTATGAAATGCCATTTTAACTGCGTGTTCAGGGTGGCAACCATCTCTGAATCTTCGTTCAGCAAATTTTGCCATGTGTCGAACGCACTTATTATAATTCCAATTTGTTACTTCAGATAATGCGTGCAAGGTGCAATAATTTTTATCGCCATTTTTATTTGCGACATCACAAAATTTTACACCAACTTCTTCTTTATATTTCATTTTTGTTGCCATGATAATCTCCTTTTTATTAATCATAGTTATAGTATACCAAACATTTCTAATTTTGTAAACCATAAAATGTAAAAAAAATTTTACACGGAAAATAAAAAATAAAACTTTTTGTATTTTTTTATTTACAAATATCTAATTTTATGAAATACTATGTCCACAATTACGAACGGCAACCACCATGAGGGTTAAAGGTCAGCTTGATAACTTCGATAATTGTAAACGCAAAAAAGATGGTGAATAAATAAAATTGGTTATTTAACGCTAACACGAAAGGAGATACGTATGAGCGTGCCACCACCGTAACGAGGGGGTTTAAAAACCCCCGAAAAAAAAGTGGCGAAAATGTTATTTGAAATTTTAATATTGTTTTAGTTATTTATTAGAACAATCAGGACAGCGGGCAAATGGAAATTACGAGTCGCTCTCGGAAATCGAATCAGACCGCAGGTAAAAAACGGCAGTTGCAAATGCCATTCCGAGCCTCCTGTTGTTCCAATAATTAACTAAAAATATTCGGGAACAACGTTCGCAGTGCATAATATAGCGGATTAGACATGATGAGATTATGCAACCACTTTGGCTCGGCAGAGTCAGATATATGGTGTGGCTGAATAACGCTAGAATGTTAGGGCGTAAGGCACTCGGTTGTTGGGCGAAAGGAAACGAGTAGGACAACAGCAAAAGGGAACAATCCGAAAGGGTTTATTACCGAGAGGTATGGCTAATAAAAAGAAGGTACTAACAGACCTGTGGTCATTGGGGAATCCTGAACTCCCACCACCTAGAGAACGTGAGGGCTAGCTACCCTCTCTGTTCTTGCTTTAATTTTAAAAGGAGAAAAAAATGATTGATAAAAAAACAAATGATTTAATGCTTTCAGCAAAATTTAAAAAGCAGTGCAAAAAAAGAAAACAAGAAGAATTGTACAGACAAGGTAAAAAACAAGGCGGTAAATATACGCATGACATAAACAGACAAGGTAATACAGTATCAGGCAGTACGATTCGCAAGTTAATGGAAAAATTAGACGATAAAAAACAAAGAGAAAAAACAGAAACTTTAGAAAAATTAAGACGGGAAGCAATTTTAAGAAAAATAAAATCACTTCGTAAAAGATATTATAACTAATTTTTGTGGAAGTATCTCCGTTAATCATTGTCCTGAATACGACTTTAAACTGTTCCTTTTTTATGTATAAAATTTTTTACATTTTTTTATTTACATTTATCTAAAATTAGATTATACTGCTCTTATGATTAATAAAAAACAAATTAACGGAGATAAAAAAATGACAAAATATGAAAAAAGAGAATTAAAAGTAAATGAAAAATGGTTATACGAAAAAATGCAAAGAATTGAAAGACGTTTAGTATATTGTTTCGGCATGGAAAAATACGCTGAAATTCAAGGACATAAAGATTTATGTCGTGCTAGAAAAAATTGGTCTAAAGCATACGACCTACTCAAAAAAAATAATCTTAAACCTTACGTTAAAAGTTGCTAACAAAAGGGGGATAAAACCCCCTTAAAACTAATTTAAAATAATTGTAAAAAAATGTTTACAAAGTAAAAAAAATAAGATATACTAAAAACATAATTAACAAACGGAGATAAAAAAATGGATACACAAGGAAATAATAACGAAGAATATTCGGTAACATATTGCGAATGGAATAGTAATGTGGAAGTTCAAAGATATTTCGATACTTACAACGAAGCTTATAGTTTTGCTACGACTAATGTAACTAACAATAACTTCAGCGTAAGCGTTTATCATGGTTCAACTTGCGTATGGTGTTCTTTTACTTGTTCATAAAAAATTAAACGGAGATAAAACAATGGTTATACTTTTAATATCTGAAGATGGAAAATCTAATCGAAAGCAAAAACGCTTTCAGAATCACAGTGAAGCTTTTGCAAATTATCAACGACTTGTTGGCATGGGGTTGACGGTTGAAATTTGCGTAAACATAGAAAAAGGAGATAAATAACATGGCACACGGAATAACAGAGTACGACGTAGGGTTCTGCAAAGGCAGTACATGGCACAACTTACCTCAATATGCACAGCTTGACAGAGCAGTGACTATTGACGAAGCATTAAGTTGTTTTAACTATCAGGACGATATACAAAAAGTTCCTAATATAATTAAAACAGATGACGGCGATGAAGTAGCAGTTGGTTCATTCGCAATATGGCGAGATGATATTAAGCAGGTATTAAATCCTGCTGTCGGCAACCAATATACTTTTTGCGATATGCGGGAAATTAGTAAATTGGCTTATTCGCAAGTTGTTGAAGCATTTAATGATGATGAAAGAGAAGTTGAAATTGAAACTGTCGGGACATTATCAAAAGGTGCTATCAGATTTATAAGTTTATCATTTGATACTTATAAGGTTTATGGCGATGAATCAGAAACAAAAAATCGTTTAATGGTAACTGATGATTTAAGTGGCGGAGGTATTCAGACACTTTTATCGCAAATCAGAACAGTATGTAAAAATACTAGAGCGTGGGCGATTTCGCAAGCAAAACAAGCGGGCGATTGGGTTTCTACTCGTCATACTAAAAACTGTAACGATACAGTAAAAGGTCTGATGATTAATATGGCACAAGTTCAAGCTGATATGCTTATGCAACGTAAAGTATTAGATAGGTTAGCAAAAGCTGACGCAATCTCTACTGACAAAATGAATTATGTTCTTGATGAAATTTTACCTGTTAAAAAAGATTCAGAACGTAAATCTGCAAACATCGAAAAACGAGATTCTATTAAATCGATATTTTACGATGGTCAAGCAGGGCTTGATGGTAAATACTCTAAAACGCCTTATGCGTTTTTTAATGCAATTACTGATTACTACGGCAATGCTAAAGGCAGAGCGGGACATTCGACTGATTGGGATAATATCGGTGGCAGACGTGCTAAAGTAAAAGAGTTGGCATTAAAAACACTAAATGATATTTGCTAATAGTTAAGTTACATCGATGAACAGACGGGGGTAGAAATACCCCCTTTTTTTATGTAAAAAAAAATTAACATTTTGTAAAAAAAAGTGTTGACGAATAACTTATTTTAGATTATCCTTATACCATGATTACGAAAAACAACAAATTAAACGGAGAAAACAAAATGGAAAAAGGACAAAAAATAACTTATACTAAAGAATTTATGTTTGGAAAAACAGGCGAAGAAACTGCAACAATCGTTGCTATTATTCCTTCAACAAGAGTTGCGGGTGCTGAAATAATTTTACTTGATAACGGCGACGAGTTCGAAGTTATTACTTGTGGTGGCAAAATTTTTACAACTGTTAAATAATTAAAAGGAGATAATAAAATGCGTATTGAAAAAAATTATAAGAAAAATGGTACTTTTACAAGTGGTGATATAAACGAAATATTTGACCTTGTAAGAGAAATCGAAAATACAAACGTAGCAGTAATTAATGAAGGTCAGAACAAAGATGTTTATTTTGGTAAATTTAAAGTTGATGATAATGCCAATTTTTATATCGAGGGTTATGAGCTTGAATGCTTTACATGGGCTGAAATTACTGCTTATTCGCATGACGGCAACCATGATGATGTTGTTATAAAGATTGAGGCAACATTCGAAGCTAGCGACCTTAACAGATGGGAAGATGAAGCTAGAAGATATGACTAATTTTAATGTAAAAAAAATTTGACATTAAAAATAAAATAAGATACACTATAAAAATGATTAACAAATTAAACTTAAAAGGAGATAAAAAAATGTTACTATCAAATCAAAAAATTCAAGTTAGCAGAATCGCTCATACAATCGTTGAATGTACGACTGCTTATTGGTCAGAATCACGCTGTGATGATTCTTCAGTAAATTTTATTACTGTTGATAAAGCTAGCCAACATTTACAATATTTTTTAGAACGTTACGACGGACTAACAAGTATTGATTTTGTAAATAAGCTGTATGACGTTTCAAATAATGTAAAGGCATTATTCGATAGGGTGCAAGATTCTTTTCATGGAAGAATTAATGAAAGAGTAGATTATACTACTGAATTTTATTCGTTTCAGGATTTTGCTCACGCAATCAGACATACTGCTGAAACAAAAAGAAATTACGTAGGAATGAGCAACGTCGAAATTATGAAAATGGCAGATAACGCAGTTAACTTGGAGGTAAAATAATGGCACATTCAAAAAAAATAGTTAAAACAGGATACAGAGAAAATTACGCAATCCATGATTGGGACGCTAACGGCAGAAAGGGTGAGTGTCCTTTTCATTGGAAAGAAAAATGGGGTTCAACCTACCTTTTCACTAATGCAACTTATGATGAGGTCGAAAAGGTAATTGTTCATTCAGACGAATACATAGAAGATTATCTTGAATCAGTTTCCTGTGTTATTAATCAAACAGAAATCGATGACGCATGGGAAGATTATGAGCATCGTTATATGTGGACAAAATTAGAAAACGGTGAATGGATACAAGAACAATTAAGTCCTAAAACAGGTGTTCGTTCGGGATTAAAAGGGTATCGTTATACATGGAAATATAAAAACATAGAAGATGCCAACAGAGGTAAACATTGCGATTATTCTGTTCAGTATTACTTCGAAAATGGAATGGTTGCAAATTCAGAAGATGAAGCGACTAAAATTTTTGAGGAGGTTGTTTATAAGTCAACGATTTATAAATTGCATAATTAAAAAAAAATTGTTCAGAAAGGGGAGCGTAATGCTCCCTTTTTTTTTACTTCTCTACTTTTATGACTTTCACATAAGTAGTACCTCTGTAATTCAAAGTATACTCCATGATAAAACCTCCTCATGTAAGCGTTCCTTCAGTAACTTTTACTTACTTCCGTCTTTTACAAGATGAACGAATTAATTAGGCAGTTTAACTAACAGTAGAAAAAAGTCAAGATAAAACAAAAAAACAAACAACTTCCAACAACTTTTTTATAGACAAGTTCAAAAAATTTGCTACTGTCTGTTCATGCGAATCCTAGACTATGTACGAAAATCTGTTTTTGGCAAACCTGAACAGAAAAAAGGAACATCTATATTTAAGGCATATACGGGAAATAAACCCCATGCTGTTGACAAAGACAATGCTTTGGAAATGGCAGATGTTTTAACTTGTGTAAGAGTATTGGCAGAATCAGTTGCGTGCTTGCCTTTATGTATTTATGCAAAAGATAAGGACGGCGGTTACAAAGCTGACAGCCACCCATTATTCGAATTATTAAGATGGCAACCCAATGCAAATATGACTTCTTACGATTTGCGTCTGTGGTTAATGATTGACGCATTATTAAGAGGTAATGGTGTTGCACAGGTAATAAGAGATGCTACAGGGAATGTAGTCGAATTATATCCATTATTTGCTAATAAAATAAAATACCACATTATGCCTGATGGTACATTACATTATACTTATCCTGACCCCGACGACGAAGAAAAAGAATTAATGTTAGAACAAAATGAAGTTTTGCATATTCGCACTTTTTCATCGGGTCATTTATTAAGCCCATCATTAATCGAAATGGGAACGGATTTATTTTCAGGCGGTAAATCAGCAGAAGCATATACAAGAGAATTTTTTGAAAACGGTTCGTCAGTTTCGGGTGTTATCGAATACCCCGACGAAATGGACGAAGAAACTTTTCAGCGTTTAAAAGAAGATTGGTCAGCAAGGTATTCAGGAACAGGTAACAGACATAAAACGCCAATCCTTGAGGGCGGTGCGAAATTTAGCCCAATGAATTTAAACCACGCAGAAAGTCAAATGCTAGAAAGCAGAAAATATACTCGCAGTCAGATTGCAGGTCTGTTCAGGGTACCTGCACATTTAATCAATGATTTGGAAAAAGCAACTTTTTCAAATATCGAACATCAAGATTTGGGATTTGTAAAGCATACGCTTCGCCCGTGGCTCTGTAATTGGGAACAAAAATTAAGAATGACGTTGTTAAGTGATGCTGAAAAACCAAATTATTATTTTAAACATGATACAGACGACTTATTGCGTGGCGACTTAACGTCGAGATTCACTGCCTACAGTCAGGGCATACAGAATGGTATATTATCACCAAATGACGTCAGACGCAAAGAGGACGAACCAATTTACGACGGTGGTGACGCATACTTTATTAATTCTGCAAGCGTACCCGTTGCTGAATCAAATCCAAAAGAAGCAATGGCGAAAATAATAAACGAAACAAAATCAGATAAGGTATCAGAAAAAGTTTCAAAAGCGTTGCAGAAAAAATTAGATGACCATAAGGAAAAAGTGGGAAATACAGCTAGCAAACAAACGACATTACGAAAACTTAAAATAGTTTTTAATCGTGGCGTTGGTGCATATAAAACAAATCCCGATAGCGTCAGACCTAGCGTTTCATCTCCTGAACAGTGGGCATTTGCCCGTGTGAATAGTTTTTTATACTGCTTGCGTAATGGTAAATTCCGTTCAGGCAAACACGATACAGATTTACTTCCTGCATCTCACCCAATGAAAAAAGCAGATAATTATAAAAAAGATGATGATAAGAAAAATTTTATAAACAAAACATATTCTGATTATCCACAATCAGCAACGAACAACGCAAAAAAAGCAATAAAATATAAAGAAGAAAATGGCAGTTCGTGTGGAACATCGGTCGGGTGGACACGTGCGAGGCAGTTGGCAAACAGAGAACCATTAAGCAGAGAAACGATAGCACGAATGGCAAGTTTTAAACGACATCAACAGCATAAAGATGTTCCTTATTCTGAAGGCTGTGGCGGTATTATGTGGGATTGTTGGGGAGGAACATCAGGCATAAATTGGGCAATTAGTAAACTAAAAGAAATTGATGGTGAGTAATATGAATGGCAAATGGTACAACATAAAAGAAGAAGATGTAATTAACATCGAACAACGTAAAAAATATAGAGATGTTTTTATTTTAGATGAAATAGGCGGTTATGGAATTTATGCTAAAAATTTTATTAGAGAATTAAATAGCATAGACGCTGACGTTATAAATTTACACGTTGATTCTGTCGGTGGAAATATTACAGATGGTATTGCGATGTATAACGCAATCAGAGGGCATAAAGCAGAAGTAAATGTTTATGTTAATGGAATAGCAGGCTCGATTGCTTCAATAATTATTCTTGCAGGAGATAAAATTTATATACCTGAAAACGCAGGAATATTTCTGCATTTACCAATGATGGGAGAAATGGATTATCCCAACAGGCAGGATATGAAAGAAGCAATGGAAATATTAGGCAATTTTGAAAGGGTGCTAACAAATGTTTATGTTAAGCACACAGGTAAAGACGAGGATTATATTAAAAATCTTTTAGAAGCAGAAACATGGTTGTTTGGTCAGGACGCAGTAGATTTTATTGGCGACCAAGCTGAAATAACTGAAAAAATAGCAATGGTTGCTAGAATAAAAGATTTAAAAAAATATCCTTTCAGTGCATCGCTTCCTAAAATAAGTGATGGTGAACAAGATGAAACAGAGGTAATTATGAAAGATGAAATTAAAGCCGAAGCAACAGAAGAAGTTGTTGAGGAAGTTGCTGAAGAAACAGCCGAAGAATCATCTGCACCTGTTGAAGCTGTTGAGGAAACAGTGGAGGAAGTGGCTGAAGATGATGTGGTTGAGGTTTCAGAAGAAGAAATTGAATCAAATTTAACTGACGCTACTGAAATTGTAGATGAAGTTGAAGAAGAAGAAGTAGAATTAGATGCAGAGGAAGTTTTGGCAATGGAAACAGAGCGTAAAGACGGAATCGTAGCACTGTCAGAAAAATATAATATATCTTCTGACGTTGTTGTTAAAGCATTATCTAGTCAGGTATCAGTTGCTGATTTTAAAGACGAAGTTTTAGAAATATTGGCAAGTAAACCTGTAAGTAAAAAAATAATTAGTAACGAATCTGATACTGATACAGTTGCAAGCTTACGAGAACAGTTGGCAAAAACTACCAATCATCAGGAAAGATTTAATATATCAAGTAAAATCTCAAAATTGAGATTCAAATAGAAAGAGAGTAATAAAAATGGCAAACGTAACAGCGGAAGGTAACACAAGCAACACTTTAAGTGTTGATGAGTTATTAACAGACGTATTAGAAAGCTATAAAACTCAGTTCCCTGTCATTGGACAGTTCTCTACTGATTTTTCTAGCGAAACAGCAAGAAAAGGGCAGTCAATAATTGCTCGAATCTTGTCAGCACCAACAGTGGCAGACTTCAACGGCAATTATTCTAAACAGGGTAATGGCACAGTAGAAGCTCAATCAGCAGGCTCTTTAACAAAAGACCTTGCAATAACATTAAATCAGCACAAGCATGTTCCTGTTAAAATGGATTATGCTGACCTAATTGCAACTCGTCGTGATTTATATGGCGAAATGGTAGCAGAATTATCACACGCATTAGGTAAGGATTTAATGGCAAATGTTTGGAATCTTTGTGGAGCAGGAAACTTCTCTGAAGGTGTAACAGCAGGAGGAGCAACAGTAGCGTTGTCAGACCTGTTAAATGTTAGACAAAGATTAAACGAAAAAGGTGCTTCAGTAAATGGTCGTTTCGGTATTGTAAGCAGTGCGGTAATGAGCGATTTACTTGCAGACGACAAAATTGCTTCCAACGATTATTATGGACAATTATCAGGGTCTTCAGGACTTGGTGTTTTAAATAATATTGCAGGATTTGAAGCGATTTATGAGTATGTAACAACTGACGAGAACGATGCAGACGTTGTAGGTTTCTTTGGTGACAAGTCAGCAATCAACATTGCAGGACGTGTACCACAGGACTTCAATGAGCAAGCAAGCAGAGCAAATGCTCCTGCAATTGCAAGTTCAACAATCGTTGCTGACCCATCTTCAGGAATGAGCATGATGGGTATTACATACCAAGAGGCAGGAACGTTCGATATTTACACTACACTTACCCATATTTATGGATTAAGAGCAGGTAATAACGGCGGTTCAGCAGGTGATGGTACTGACTTCAGCGGAGTATTATTTAAACACGCATAAGTAGCAATTAACAAAACCCTGCTTTCGGGCAGGGTGTTTTTTTAAAATTATGATAGAGCCAATACATAGAGTTAGAACAGTAGATATATCAACAGAACCTGTTACTGTTAGTGAAGCAAAAGCACACTTACGAGTAAATCATTCTGACGATGACAGTTACATTGGTGAATTAATAACAGTTGCTAGACAAAGTGCGGAAATTTCAATTAGCAGAGTATTGGGAGATTCAGCAACTTACCTTGTATCTTATAATAGTTTTCCATTATACAGGGATTTCATGCGAATACCATATCCGCCACTTTTAAATGTAAGCAGTGTTAAATATTACGATTTGGCAAATAATTTACGAACAGTACCAACTGACCAATATATAGTAAATTCAGATGTAACAGATTCAGCTTTGATTGGATTTAAAGACAATTTTGACAGAGAAACATTATCGAAAGAAAGAAAAGCACCTGTACAGGTAACATTTACTGCGGGATATGATAGTGCAGTAATTCCAAAACCTATAAAACAAGCGTTGCTACTTTTAATATCGCATTATTACGATATACGAGAACCAATTTTAACAACAGGAACAGTTTTAAAAGTTCCTCGCTCTGTCGACTTTATTTTAAATCAATATAAAGTACGGAGTATCTAATGAAAACTATAACTATCACTTACAACAGAAACCCTAAAAGCGTTTCCCGTATTGATAGTTGTGTGGATTTGGGAATTACATTTAATGGCGAAACGTTAAACGTAATGCCAACCCCAACAGAAGTTTACATGACTTTTAATATTGAACAAGGCGTAGAAGAAACGTTAGACGATATTGTTGGAATCATGGGTAAAAAAAAGTATAGGGGTGTTTATAATTTTAATATAAAAGTAGTAGAAAATGATTGTATAGATAATTTTAGTTTTATTGGGACACCAATTTATTATAGAATACCCGATACATCTATACCACAAACAGAAATGGTATTGGCGGTTAAAAATGACGACTAACGAAATAACAGACACAGTAACAAAAGCAATTGTTAGCGGAACGAGTGCAGGTGCAAGTTGGGGTTTGCAGGACGTAAGTTATATGGCAAGTATAACAGCATCTTTAATCGCAATAATTGTTGGTTTATCTTCTCTGTATAACATTGTAAAGGCTTGGAAAAATGGTAAGTAAAAAAGATTTTAAAATTGGCGATACATCAGAAATTACTATCCCGTTGCGTAATTTAATAGCAATGATTGGCGGAATAGCAATGGCTGTTGTCGGTTACTTTCATGTTGATGAGCGTATTATGATGCTTGAACATGAACAAGAAAAAATGATGTTGGATTTAGATAAAAATTCAGAGTTCAGAATTTTATGGCCTCGTGGTGAATTAGGTTCTTTACCTGCTGACGCTGAACAAAATATGAGATTGGATTTTATTGAGAAAAAACTAGAAAAAATGGTGAAAGAATGAGCATGGAATTAATAGCAATGTTGGGTGGTTCGCTTTCAGGTTTTATTATGAAACTGATAGCGTCGCAAATGCAATCTCAAGCAAATCAATTAGACGCAATGTTAAAAAAACAAGCGTTAGCAGATGATTCTGCTGACAGAGCGTCGAAACGTGATGGTCAAGCAGGACAGATTGTTAGACGAACAATTGCACTTTGCACTTTATTTGCTGTTATATTTGCACCTTTCATTCTCGCATTTTTCAATGAGCCTGTTACAATTGAAGCAGGAAAAAAGACGGGATTATTAGGGTACTTATTAGGCGATATGTTTAGCAAGGGCAATGGTTGGATTGAATTAAATGGGTATGTTTTACTACCTGAAGTCAGACAAACTATGCTTGCACTCGTGGGATTTTATTTTGGGAGTAGTCAGGTAAAATGAGAAACGTTGGAAAATTAGATGAACGAATTGCTATTAAATCACTTTCAATTACTGAAGGCGATTTTGGTGAACCGTTATATTCTGATGATTCTCCTAGTTACTATCATGCACAGGTAATCACGAAAACAGGAAAAGAAGTAGATGAAAATGGCAAACAGGTCGGTTATCAGAATTTCGACTTTCGTCTACGTTTTGATTCTAATATTAAAATTAGACAGAAGTTAGTATGGGATAGTCGTGAGTTCGATATTGAATCGATAACACACCAACGACGAATTGACCAAACTGTTCTACATTGCAGGGAGGTCATTTAATGAGTTTTCAAAGAACGGTAGCAACAGAAATAAATCAAGCTAGAAAAAATATCGGTAATTATTCTGAATTTAAACTAGATAAAAAAAGCATTGAACATCTGTTAGTTAAATTAAATAAAGTTTCAAAAGATGTAAGTCGACTTGCACCTAGCAGAGCCGTCAGAGCAGGTGGCAAAGTAATTATAAATGAAATGAAAAAAACAGTAGCAGTTGATACAGGCAAATTAAGAAAATCAATAACGCAAAAAATAAAAAAATATCGAAAAGATGGAAATACAACTTCAATTATTGGTGCAAAATATACTTACATAAGTGGCAGAGAAAGATTTAAAGACGCAGGTATATATGTATTTTTTAACGAATTTAATAGAGAAAAATTAGGAACAAAACACAAACCATTTATGAGAAAAGCATTTTTAACAGCAGGAAGCAAAGCAGTACATGCTGTTAAGGAATCAGTAAAAAATGATTTTGATAAAGTTGCAAAAAGGCATAAAGCAAGATGAGTACAGAATCAATATATAAAGCATTAGCAGGATATTTAAAAAATACAAATATTGGCGACAATATGAAATTTTATCCTAGCCACGCACCGCAAAATGCTTCTGACCCATATTGCATTTTAACTATGATTACAAACGATACAGACGTACATCATGGCGGTTCTTTTGATTCGGGCAATGCTATTTTTCAATTCGATTTTTTTTCAAAAACTTTAGCAACTTTAGATAATAGAGTTGAAAGTTTAAAAAACGCTTTTGTTGGACAATCTATAAATTTAACAAGTGGAGTTACCATTTGCTATGTTCGTTCGCAGAATGAATTTGACGATTTTGACGACAAAGCAGACACTTATATCAGGTCATTAGATTTGGTATTTAAATATATATTCAATTAGAAAGAGGTAAATAAAATGGCAATAAAAGGATACGGTGTAAAATTCTCTATTTCGACTGATGACGGAAGTACATACAGCGAAATTGGTGATATTACTGATTTAACTCCTCCTAGTATTAGTAAGGACACTATCGAAACCACTTCACATGGTACTTCAGGTATTCGTACTTATGTTGGAGGTTTAGTTGATTTCGGTGAAATGTCAGTAACTTGTAATTTAGACCCTGATGTCGCAGATACAGGTTCTAAAAATCATGTTGACCTACGAGCATTAGCAAAAACACCTAATGACGACCCTGTTGCAAGTACATACAAGTTTAAAATCGAGTATGCGGACAGCACAGCTTCTGTTGATACATTCAGAGGTGTTGTAACATCATACGAGGCATCTGCGCCTATCGATGGTGTATTATCAGCAACATTCGGAATTAAAGTTAGCGGAGAAATTACATATACATAGTTAAGTTAACCCTGCCTTTCGGGGCAGGGGATTTTAAAGAGGTAGAACAATGGCAAAATATTTAGGAATAGGATATACGTTAGAGGTATCTGTTAATAACAGCACATGGACATCAATACCAAATATGACTTCATTATCCATGCCAACAATCAGTAAGGATTCAATAGAAACAACTAATCATTCTGACTCAGGTTTTAAAAATTATGTTGGCGGTTTGGTTGATAGTGGTGAGGTTGTTTTTACATCGCAGTCAGATTTATACAGAGCAGGTGAGGGATATGGTAATTGGAACGCAAGATTGGCAGATGGCACAGCATCGCAAAATAGAGCGAGTGTTACATTAGACGGTCATACTTACACTACAAGCACAGCAGACGCCAAAACGATTGTACATACGGGTAAGGATTATATAACAGCGTTTCCGTACGAAGAACGCAATATAAACGGCAATTTTAGAAACACAAAGGTTAGTAACTTGGGAACAGGTATTTTAAGGTCAGATGTATCAGGTGGTCAGGGTACAGGGTGGACTACCGATGGTTCTGCAACAAATGCAGGAATTACTATAGACCATACAACAAGTCCACGACGTCTAGTGGTAGATACGTCGGCTGATGAAAACCCTCCTTTCGCATATATTAACAAGTCGCATATATCAAAAGAATCAGGACACGGGCATACAGGCGAGCGAGTTTTTCCAACAAAAGGTGTTAAACATCAATTTAATTATACTGTAAATGCTTTCAGTCCTGAAAATAATGAAAGATTTTTAATTTTAAATTATGGTAAATCAGTTGCCAATGGCGGTTATTTAAGTAGCGGAACAGCAGGTATGAGAATACCACGAAGTGTGGCAAGTCATAAGGTCGCATTTATGAGTGGTGGTTATGATTTCTTTTCATTGTTTGTAAATAATACTGATATAACAATGAGTGATTTAAAATTATATAGATTTTTCAGTTGGTGGGATTGCATGAGAGATGACAAAAATCTGTACGGCAGAATAAAAAATCCCGATGGCAATGTAGAGGCTACTTTTGATTGCTGTGTTTACGGGCAAGAGCAAGCAACACCAATAGATAATATTGTTGAAACTACAGTGTCCTTAAAAATCAAGGGTGCTATAACTTATGTAAATTAAAGGAAAAAATTATGGCAAAAATAAAATATAAAGGAAAAGAAAAAGAAGCAAAAATAGATAATAGAGCAATGATGAAATTTGAATTAGGAGGAGGAACAATTGCACAGTTTGAAACGCAACCAATTTCAGCGTCAATTCAGCTTGCCTGCGCCTGTTTAAATTTAGATGGCGACCCGTTAGACCATGCTAACGACTTACCGCCATTAAGTGAATTGCCTCAAATTATGAAATTAATAATAGATGAAAGCGGTTTATTAAAAGATTCTGATGATAAAAAAGAGGATATAATAACAAAAAAAGAAAATGGCTAGAGTATCAGGCTCTAGCAAAAATTTGTTATGGGTTAAGTAAGGAGGAATTTTTAAATGCAGATAAATATGAAATGGAAGCTTATCAAAAAGTTTACGAGCAAGTGCGTGAAAGAGATGAGTATAATTATGCAAAAATTTGTTGGATTCTTGCAGAAATTAATCGTGACGATAAAAAGAAACCTCGTGCGTATAAAATCTCTGACTTTATGCCCGAGCAGAAAAGCAGTCATAAAAATCTTACAAAAGCAGAGTTCGAAAACAAAGTAACTAGATTTAGAGTAGCGTTAGAACAAATGAGGTCTTATCAGTAATGGCAACTAAAATCGGCAGTTTGTTTGGTGATATAACAATAAACACCAAACAGTTAGATAAGGATTTAAGGCGAGTAAATCGTAAACTTAAATCTTTTGGTCGTTCTGCGTCGCAGGCAGGAAAATCAATGGCGTTAGGCTTTGGTACACCTGTTGCGATTATGGGCGGTACTGCGGTAAAAGTTTTTCAAAATTTCGAACAGGAAATGGCGAAAGTAAAGGCAATATCAGGAGCAACAGCTTCAGAATTTGCAATGCTAGAAAAAAATGCTAGGGATTTGGGAGCATCAACTCGTTTTACTGCAACGAATGTTTCAGAGTTACAGTTGAATTTTTCAAAGTTAGGATTTACAGCAACTGAAATTGAAAAAGTTACTAAAGCAACTTTAAACCTAGCACTTGCTACAGGTGAGGATTTAGCAGAATCTGCTAGAGTATCAGCACAGACGTTACGAGGGTTTGGATTAGAAGCTGATGAAATGACACGAGTAACTGATACGATGGCAATGGCGTTTAGTTCATCTGCTCTTGATTTAACTAAATTCGATACAGCAATGGCAATTGTATCTGCATCTGCAAAATTAACAGGCGTATCAGTTGAAGAAACGTCTGCAATGTTGGGAACATTAACCAACAGAGGTATCGATGCCTCGTCAGCAGGTACAGGGTTGCGTAATGTATTTTTAAAATCGAATGAAGCAGGTTTAAGTTTTAGAGAAGCATTAAATAGAATTAGAGATTCATTAGACCCTGCATCAACAGCAATGGATTTATTTGGCATTAGAGGTGCAACTGTCGGTGTTACTTTAGCGATGACGCAAGAAGAAACAGCGGGATTAACTAGCAAATTAGAAGATTCCGCAGGCAAAGCACAAGAGATGGCAGACATCATGGACGACACGTTGCAGGGTTCCCTATTCAAATTAAAATCAGCTTTTGAGGGTGTGCAGTTATCATTAGCAAAAAAACTTGCACCTGCAATTAGAGATATTGTGGATAAAATTTCTGCATTTATGCAAAACAATCAAGAATTAATATCGCAGGCATTATTAATGGCAGGTAAATTTGCAATGGTTGGAGTAGCAGTTGGCGTAATGTTATTTGCAATAGGACAAGGTGCGTTTTTAATAGCAAATTTGGGAACAGCTTTTGGATTTATTTCAGGTATTGTTGCAAACTTTACAAAACTAATGGCATTGGCAACAGGCGGAACAAATGCGTTTAATTTTGCAATAATGAAAACGCAATTATTAACTTTTGGTAAAGCATTGTTAGTTGTTATTGGTGCGTTGGGAATTGTAAAAGGAATTTTTGAGGGAATAACAGGAAATAAAGTCAATTGGGGCGATATGGTAATAAATGTTCTTGCAGGCATTGCTACCGCTCTTGATGTTGTTGTTGGTTTATTAACAGACGTTGTAAATAATATATCAACAGCAGTTGCTAAATTAATTACTAAAACTAAAGAATTAATTAATTCACTTGTATCTGATGACCAAAAATCAAGAAATGATTTATACGATAAATACGGAATAACTAGAGCGCAGGTCGGTAGAGCAAACGCAAGAAAATTTGATAAAGGGCAAACAGTCGATGGCATGACGCTAGAAGAATATCTGCAAAAAATGGCAGGCGGAGAAATAGCGGTATCGGGTAAATTTGCAAGAACAGAAGAAAATAAACAGCAAGGAATACAAGGAAAATTTGACGATAAAAAAGCATTTTTCAAAACACTTTTTTCAGGGGATTATACTTCAATATTAAGCGATTTGGGAATCGATACCACAGGAATGACAGGTGGTACAGAACAAGATGTTTCAAAAGTTTTAGGATTAGATGAAGAAAAACAAGCAGAGTTAGATGGTTATATTAAAAAAATTCAGGATTTACAAAATCAGGTAGGAGATACAAAAACTGAATTTGAAGAATTTGGTAAAAGCATGAAAGATAACTTTGCAAAAAGTTTAAATGATGTTGTTCAGGATACAAAAGTAACAAAAGAGGAAATGGCAGGAATTGTTGGTCAATTATCAGATGGTTTAACTAACAGTTTTCAAAACTTTTTTAATGGCACAAAAGCAGGTTTTAAAGATTTGGCAAATTCTGTAATAAAAGAATTGCAAAGAATAATTATTAAAAAAATGATTGTTAATAAAATTTTAGGATTTGCACAGACAACTTTGGGATTAGATAAGGGTAGTTTAGTTGATGGCGAATTGGCAAGCGGAGGAATGGCATTTGCAGGAAAAACATATCTAGTTGGCGAACGTGGTCCTGAATTATTTACGCCAAAATCTAGCGGTATGGTAACTCCGAATAATCAACTAGGCGGGTCAGCAGTAATAAATTTCAATATTAACGCTATGGATTCCTCGTCATTTGATACGCACATGGAACAGCGTCGTTCAATGATTGTTGGAATGGTAGATGAAGCATTCAACAGCAGAGGTAAGGTGGGTATTTATGGCTAATTTTCCAACAGACGTGTTACCGAGCGATATTAAAATAGGTTCTCATTATCAGACAACAGAATCAACTACTCAAAGTTACAGACGACGAGTTGCTACTCGTGGCGGGCATCGATGGTCATTCGAACTGTCATACAACCCACAAAAACAATCTGCTTTTTCTAAAATTTTTGCTTTTATTCATTCACTAAAAGGTAGGTTTGGTAGTTGTACT
>VTLG01004424.1_pt1 | contig 21723 bp, 32 predicted proteins | sample 4694571 | NCBI WGS metagenome assembly VTLG01 (sample SAMN12604809, study PRJNA352737) | marine metagenome | biome: ENVO:00000447; feature: ENVO:00000209|ENVO:00000569|ENVO:01000036; material: ENVO:00002151; isolation source: viral sequences binned using virsorter ... | reverse complement strand
GACAGTATCGGTCATTTTGATAATTATAGCCATGGTTCTGAAGTTCTTACACCAAAAGAAATCTCTCGGGAGTTTACAAAGTTTTTAAAAGATAATGGCTACATTAAGTTAAAAACAAAACTTTGGAATCAAAGGCCAACAATATATTTAAGGGGTGGTTTACATTTGCTATAATTGTATTATATTTAAAAAATCCATAAACAATATGGCTCGCAGACCAAAAGGCTCAGTTCTTAGAACTTGTGTCATTCAATCTAAACTTACCCCTCGTGTCGGACAAGCTCTTGACCAATTTGCTAACCAACAACAAAAATCAATCAGCACAGTCGTACAGGAAGTTATTGAAAAAGAACTCACTGTATCTGGCTTTTTAAATGATTGACGAAGATTATTCAATGGAAATACAAGGTGTCACAGATAACCTTGTAAGTGTTGAAAAGGAACAACAAGCATATAAAATGCTCCAATCAATTCCTTATTCTTTACCCCCTGCTGAATTTAATTGGGAACTAGCTGCAAGAGGTTTCTACACCAAAATGCAAAAAGAACGAAGTGATAAAGCTCTTGATGAGTTTGAAAAGGAACTTCGACCTAAAATAAGCGGAGAAATGTCAGCATTTCTTGAGCTTGAGGCATTAGGGATTTACAGCGAAAAAGATCAATTCAACCCAAACAAAGCAGACAATGATTTCTACACCAAACGACTTGAACGAGTACGAAAACTACGAAGAGACGATACTCAAGGAGGACTTGGAAAAACTAAATCAAATAGATCAATACGCAATCAAAGTAATAGATTTAGAGAAAGATACTACAAGACAAATTGAACTTTTAAAACTTTGGACACAAAGAGATTTACATTTTTCAATCAGCAGTACATTTGCTTGGAAAATAATTTGTAAGGCATCTGGTCAAAAACTCGGTATTCCTGAACCAGTTAGCGGTGATACTGAAATTGATATAACAGAAGATTCAATGGTATGGGGTGAAATACTTATGTATGAAAGCTGGAATCTTATATCGGCTTTACCAAAAGTTGGTAAATCTGCATTAGTTATTGGTATTGCTGGTGCTGTTTTAAATAATAAAAAAGAGTTTTTAGGACTCCCACTAACACATAGATTTGATAATTTAATTATTGTTGGAAATGACCAGAGCAATAAACAATGGGGCAAACTTTTTTTACGCGAATCCCTATGTACAAAAAATGGTAACAGAATAAAAATTGACCCAAGAATTGCTTTATGGTCGCAGGGTTCTGGGATTCAATTAAATGAAGAAGGAATACAGAGAATTGTAGAGGAATGTAAGAAAAGACCAAACTCTTTATTACTGATTGATACTTTGAGATCGGTTACATCTCAAATGGGTCTAGATGAGAATAAAACTGAGATTTCAGCACCAATAAGAAGAATACAAGATGCAACAGCAGACCTTGGTGTTACAGGTGTGATATTGCACCATACAACAAAATCTGTTTATGGTGGCAATGCTGTTATTGCATCAAGTGGTAGTGCTGCGATTCCTGCGGCATTTGACCAAACTATTCTAATGAATTGGCTAAAACCAGTTTCAGATCAATCAACTCAAACAGATAAAAGAATTGCCATAAGTTGTATGGGTAGAGGTATCAGTTCAACAATAGTGGCAGAACTTACTGATAATAAATGGATTTCTCATGGTGATGGAGAAGAAGCGATACGAGCAGAAAAAATATCAGAACTAGAAGATAATTTACAGGGCAGACAAGGTGATGTATATGACCGATTAATTCAGGCTTGGGAAACCAATACAAAAATGTCTACTGTTGATATTGCGAACGCTTTAAATTTAACCGCAAACAAAGCTTTGCGGACATTAAAGGCATTAGAAAGAAAAGGTTTAGTAATGCAAGATGGTGTTGCTCCTCGAACAAATGAGAAAGGTAGACCAATTGCATTATTCAAACCAACTAAGGGGGACACATTTAATAGGTGTTTTAATGACTTTAATGATTTTAATGACAATAAAACCCCTAAAAACATTAAAACCCCTGTTTTTTCTCCTCCCCTAAGAGAACAGGTGCCAATAAATTTACCAGTACAACGACTTGTTGATAATGGTGATTGGCAAAATGGTTGGATAATTTCAGACAATTCTGATTTATCTAACATTACAATTGCCAGAGTTGGCTCTCCACACATTTGCATTGATAACTGCAAATGGTTAATTGACTTACGCCCCTGTAAAAACAACTAAAACCATGACTACCAAACCAAAATTATTAAATCCATTACCAATTGAGTTTGATGAAGAGACTCATAGATATATTTGGACTCCAACAAACGAAACAATGGCAAATTCAGTTACTTCTATTACTGGATTTGATATGCCAGAAAGCAAACGCAAAAGTATTGAACAGTTCAAACACATTTGGGCACCTCGTGGAACTGCTGTCCACAAGGCACTCGAATGTTATTTGCTTGATAAACAAATACCAGAACAACCAAAATATGATGATTGGGTTGTACCGCTTTTAACACATCAGTATTTACAAGAATTTTTTAAACCACTTGCTGTTGAATATCGGGTTGTTGATTTAAAAAATAGTATTGGTGGAACGCTTGACGCATACGGAATTGATACCAGAACTAATAAAAAAGTATTAATGGATTTAAAAACACAGTCAAATCCAAACGCAAACGCATATAACACTAATGAACAGCTTGGTGCTTATTATTCCATGCTGAGTTCAAACGGCATACATGTAGACGAGTGTCGTACTGTTTGGTGCAGACCAAATAAAACTATTGTTGGTGAATATCAAGACCCACAACAATGTTATTCAGATTGGGTTGATAAGCTAGATGTATGGAGAATGTATCAAGAAGAATTTTAAACACTAGCAAAACAAATAAAAGGTACTACAATAAAGAACAGGAGTAGGGGTACTCCTGTTTGGTAGAGAAAGGGCTAGGTGTTTCCTGTTTTGACCTAGCCCTTTTTTAATGCTTAATTATATTACAATTATTACAGTTTTGTAAATAGGAGTTTAATTGTATTACAATTCTTTGTATAATGTATATATACCAAACAAATTTTATTATGATCTTTGAAAACACATGGCAAAACGAAACAGTTATACATGAGGCATTCATTGAGAATGGTGATGTATCAATCAGAGAGGTTTCTCTTGGCGGTAATCCAATAGAGGATTTTGTTTCTTACCACCCTAGCATAGGTGCTAGTGATGATGAACTCACAAAAATATGTGATGACATATATCAAACACTTATGGGTGCTTTTGTTTCTCAAATGATGATGTAAGTCCACTACCCTATGTGGGTTGACTAGGTTTGAATTGTTTTCATTAAAGGATCAGTAATGGTTTTAGAGTTTTGTACCAGCCGCCTGACCGCCCACAATTAAGACTCTTGCAAATGCTCTGCAAGGGTCTTTTTTATTCGTATTACAATTGTTACAGTTTTGTTAATGGGGTTTTATTGTATTACAATTGTTTGTATAATATAAATATACCAAACAAAACAAAATGAAAACTAAATTCAATCCCACTCACAACATGACAGGCATTGGACAAATTGATGTTCCTGTTATCATCACTCAGAAACGTAATGCATTATGGCTTGTAACTGATGCAAACCAAACTCAATATTGGGTTGGCAAATACAACATAGAGGAAATCAAATGAATAAACAAACTCAATACTTGCTTTCATTATCAAAAACCGAGCTTGCAGAAAAAATGGAAGCGATCAAAGCTGACATTAACGAAGCTGATGAAAAATACCAACAAGCATTGGCTCGTGGTGACTTTGATACTTGTGGCAAGTATTCAAACGAACGTGCTCAATACAGACGCACATTCGCAAAATGTTTAAAATTTAAAATCAAAAGAGGTTGGTTATGACTAAAGCTTTTTATTTACTACAGTACATTGTCTTTCCTGTAGCATTATTCATTACACTTAATTCTACTTTAACAGACATGACTATTGCTGATTGTAATTATGGAATACAAGCAGCTTGTGAGGAACTTAAAAAATGAAACGAACTGAATCTGATTTTATTTTTGCAAAGTTCTTTGATGCTTATGACGAAGCAACATCAAATACTAAATCTACTCTTGGTTTACTAGCTGTTTATCAGTTATTCCATGACGAAAATGGACATTGGTGCTTATTTAAAAATAATCTTGGTATTGATACTGATAAAAATAAAGGGGATAATCATGCAGATACACTTATTGAATCAGAAGATATTTTTGATTTGTTTCGTGTATTGTGTGAGGAACAATTTAAAAATCATAAAAAATTCTACAATAAAGAATTTAAACATCAAGACAAAAATGAAAACATTTAATTTTCCCTACAATCCTTATATTGGTCAAATTTATCTAGATCCTAATTACAGAACTTGGGAGTTTGACAGTACAGAAGAAGAAGGAAAAGGTAAATGGGTCGATATAACTGAATATGAATTATGCCCTTGGTGGAATTAATGGATCAAACTTTTAAGCATAAATGGATTAAGATAATTAATCAATCAAACGAGCAAAAATGTCGATTATTTATAAAGAGACTAAAACAACAACCTATTGATGTTCCATTTAATTCCAAACAAAAATTTGTTTGGAAATTACTTAGAACAAGACTAGAATATTTAGCTCAAGAAAAAAATTTAAACAAGGAAATAATCAGACTTCCAACAGCAGAGCCAACAGACCTTAATTGGTCAAAACCAAAAACAATAATTAATAGAGCTTATCAGGAATTTTTAGTTAAAAAGAAAATATGGACGAAACCAAAGAACCAAAGATGATTGTTATTAGAGGGAAGCCTGCTCCACAAGGTAGCAAAGTATCTACTCGTTTTGGTGGTATGAGAGAAGCTAGTCAGTTTGTAATGCCATGGCGAAATCAAATTGTTTCAGCCTGTATTGAGCAAAAAATAAATAATGGTGAGATTATTGAACAGCCTGTAGAAATATTTATTGACTTTTTATTTCATAGACCACAGGGACATTATGGAACTGGTAAAAACGAGGGAAACTTAAAACCATCTGCACCACAATATCCAACAACCAGAACGACAGGTGATATTGATAAACTGTGCAGAAGTACTTTGGATGGGTTATCAATTCCTAGTGGTGGTATTTTATTACGAGATGATTCTCTTGTTGTAAATCTCAGAGCAAAAAAGTCATTTGCGACAAGAGGTGGATTTCAAGGAGCTTTCATTCATATATGGAAGTTATAATAAGTAACACAATAATGGTGTACATAACTAAGTATTTTGATATAATACAATTAACCAAACATCTTACCCCACATGGAAAGTATTACTAATGATTCAGTCGAACAAAAACCAATCGCAACTCCTAAACTGGCTGCAGCGTTATGCAAATTTCAAATGGAATACAGCAACGCAGTCCGTGATGCGTCAGGTAACTTTGGCTCGTATGTTTCACTAAGCGAAGCAGAATATGCTGTTAGCCCAGCTACAAAATTTGGACTATCACATACATTTATTATTGAAAGTGCTACATCACATTCAGATGACCATATTATCTACATTACCTGTAGAGTCATGCACGAATCTGGTGAATACATTGACTCTAGATTACCAGTAGTTACAGAAAATCAAAGAGGTCAAAATATCTACCACAAAATGGGTAGTGCCATTACATATGCCAGAAGATATATGTTACTTGCTGCTTATGGATTAGGTCAAGCTGATGATGAAGCTGATGCTTTTAGCCAAAAATGTGCTGATGCAGATAATACTGGTAAAGCTAGAAATAACAAAACTAGCAAACCAAAGTTTCAGGTATCAACAACAAAACCACCAAAGGGTCAAGAAAAAATATCTGAAGAAGCATTTGCTCAATTACGTGCTGAATTAAATTCACGACCTGATAAAAAACAAATAATGGATAATTTTAAAAATAAATTCTATCCATCAGTTGACAAGCTATTGGCTAATCACATTGAATTAACAATCCACGAGGAGTTTCTTCGTGAACAAATGACAAAATCTACGGAGAAAAAGTAAATGTCTGAAACACCAAAATCAAAGTTTTCCATGTGGTTTAACTGCCAATCAGAAAACGAACAACACAAATATTGGTCTGTATCTGAAATAACAGTTGATGAGGTTTTAAAACTCTATGATTACGCTATGGACGAAAAAAATCTTATAAAAGATTATAAAGGTAATAATGCTATAAAGATACGAGCAAAAATGTTCCCTGCAAAATCAAACAGTGGCAATCCATATATGAAAATGGTTGTCTCTGATTATCAAAAGCAAGAACAAAATGAAGAAGAATTTTAAAAAATTACCACAGGAGGATATTGGTATAGCCAAATCAAAATTACCACATGAAGTAAGAGTATTTTTAGATCATTTAGAATGTGGTCTTGATTGCTTTGGTGAAGATTTATTTGATTATCACCCCTGCACCATGACTCATAATGAGCATGGTGTGGGTTTACTTTTTTCACAATTATCAAAGAAAGAATTTAAAGAACCTGACATGGCAGATGCTTCTTTAATAGTTTCAAAAAAAGGTGTGCATTTACAAAAAGAAAAAATATTATTTTTTAGCAATGAACAACCACCAACTAAATTAGCATTGCTTGTATTATCAGCAATGATTACGCAAGAACCATTAAATTATTGCTGTCCACAATGTGATTGCGAATGAATTTTAAAATTAACGTAAAAATTAAATTAATAGAAGCGACTTGTCTTTTTTTACGTTTTTCTGATATATATAAAGTAAAAACGTGAAAATTTTAGTTGCTTGCGAATATTCAGGAATTGTTAGAGATGCCTTTGCTGCTAAAGGGCACGATGCTTGGTCTTGCGATATTTTAGAAACAGAATCCCCCGGGAATCATTTACAAGGTGATGTCTTGAATTTTTTAGACATGGATTGGGATTTAATGGTGGCGCACCCGCCCTGCACTCATTTATCAGTATCAGGTGCAAGATGGTTTACAGAGGGTGTAAAACCAATGCACTTAAGAAAAGAAGCACTTTTATTTGTTCAAAAACTTATGGACGCACCAATAAAGCATATCTGTATTGAAAATCCTGTTTCTGTTATTTCTTCTCACATAAGAGTAGCAGACCAGCTTATAAACCCATATCAGTTTGGCGATATGGAATATAAAAGAACTTGTTTGTGGTTAAAAAATTTACCAAGATTAAAAGACACCAAGAATGTACTTGAAGAAACTAAAAAACTTCCAGAGAAAGTTTCAAGAAGAATTTGGTGGCTTGGTAGTGGTAAGGGTAAGGAACGCAGTAAATTTTATAAAGGTATAGCAGAGGCCATGGCAGAACAGTGGGGGGATAAGAGTAAACTGCCCGAACCAGTAGAACAGCTTGATATTTTCAGCCTTTTGTAAGACCAATATTTAATTAAATAAACCAAACCTTTTCTTTTTAGCCATTTGATCTTCCATTTCAAGTATTCTGACTAACGCATGAGTTAATACATAATCATGATTAACATTTTGTTGAATTAATTTTATTGTGTAATTTTTTAAAACTTCTATATCAGTACAGGCAATAACATCTCTTATTTTTACCTCAGTAGCTAATTTTTTTTCTACTGGTATTGGTTCTATTAATACTGATATGAAACTTTTATCCATAATTAATTAGGAAAAAGTTGTTTTTCTAAAATATCAACTGCACGATCATCAAGTGTGTTGGTCGTTTGTTTGCAAATAGCTCTTAATAAATCAACAACAAGTCGTTTGACAGTTGTTGTTGTAAGAAATGTCATCAAGATTGGTTTTAGAATTTTAATCATAATTTATTGTGTTACTTTCCAAACATAACAGTTTTTGTTACATTTGGCATATGCTGTCTAAAATAAGCAGTGGTCAGCAGCTTACTCCTCACACACTAGGCAGCTTTTTTTATGGAAGATCAAGAAGAAAAAGAAGGTACTGATTGGGGAGAAATCTTTGGTCATGCGGTGCGATTTATGATTCTTTGTTGGAGTTTAGCAATGATGACTCTTGGATATATGGACAAGATTCGTAATGACGGTGCTTTTTTAGCAGGCCTGACTTCGGGGGTCTTAGGCAGTTATGGTATAAGTGTAAACAAAAAGAAACCTGCAAACGCTGCTAAGATAATGGAAAACAAAGACACAAATGTAGGAATCAAATGAAAAAATTATTATTCGTAATTTTATTTTTATCTGCACCAGCCTACGCAGACATGAATCACAGTATAAGTTCATCTGTAAAATTTGAATCTTTATCCGCTGCCAGTACTGCTGACAAGATCGGGTCAAGCTACAGCATAAGCGGAAACAATGTAACAACAGTGGACTCTAACTCAGCAGCTACATTAGGCGGATTTGGTTCTGTAACTAATGGAGTTCCAGCAGTAACTTTTCCTTCTGCAACTCAAGCAACATCAGGTGAAGCATTCAGTTTTTTTACTAGCTTTTTAGAAGGTGATGCTACACCCGGCAGTGCAGTTACAGTAGGTACTGTGCCAAATTTTTCCGACCTTACAAGCACAAGTGCTGGAAGCGTGGGCACAGCAGCAGTAGCAATAGACAACCACACAATTACCCTAACACCCGGAACAGGAACTGGTATCGTGATGACAGGTCAGTTTGTCGTTGATCTTACTATCGAATGAGGAGGCTTCTTCTTCTTGGCTTTGTTATATCTGCTCCTTGTTACGCTGTGCCAGTTATACCTAATTTTACGCAGGGTAGTTCCACCAGCCGAACCGAAACTTCCACAAATATTACAGAGACTATACGAACAACAGAATATAATTCTGGATTTACCTATTCAGTTACAGGATCAGGAGTACAACATGATGGATCTTCTATCTCTCCACCAGTTACCTCAGTTAGTGAAACAATAAACGGAACTACTCATACATGGCAGGGATTAAATCTAGATCAAAGACCAAACTGGACACAAACAAACCAAGGAGATGCTTTTCAATTTACAGAAGTTTATCAATCGCCCGGAATGCAATCAGTAACAGATATAACTCGTACAATACAAAGCACAAGCGTAACAGATACCACTACAATATTCTCACAATAGTATCATTATTATTTGGGAGTCCAGTATTTGCTAATACCTCAAATACTGCGGCTCCCTCTGCTTCAGCAAGTGGTTCTGTTTCTAATTTTGCAACGCAAGTATTAGGTGGACCAATGGTAGAAAATATGTACGGAAATAATATTAAATGTTCTGGTCCACAAATGACAGTTAGCCCTTTTGTAACTACATCATTTAATCAAAAAAGACCACAAGATTACATTTACCATACCCCTGTATATGATACGACAGACGCAGATGACAATGGTGTGCCTGATAATCCCGGCAATGTACTTTTCTATCAAGAAAATTATAGTGGCAATAAAGATTCTTTAGGACTTAACTTTGGTTTTGCACTTACATTTAATATTCCGTTAGATAATAGATTTCAAGATTCTTGTTTAGATGCAGCAAATACACAAATAAATCTTCAAAAACAAGAATTAAATGCAAAGTTGCTCAACTATGAAATCGCAAGGTTGAAAAATTGTGGAGAGCTAAAATTGGCTGGTATATATTTCGATCCTAAGAGTAGGTTTGCAAAATTATGCGAAGGGGTCATGGTTTCACCGCCTCCAAATCAAGTTATACCGCACACTCACAAATTTAAATAGACAAGCTACGGGTATCCACTTGTCTAAAAAAGCATTGGCCCTGGGCTCACTACCTACTCGTTGGAGTAGAGGCTATCAGGTAAGCAATGCTTAAATATTATTATACCTTATCTTTTTTCTTTGTAAGTTTTTTTATAAGATTTTTTACTAGAGGTTTTACGATATTAAGCAATAGTGGAGTACTGGCAGCAACAGTAGCAATAACAGCAGTGCTAATAAGCTGTGGAGCATTCGGTATGTATTGCTCGATGAATTTAACGTCTTCATAAAGCGTTATGCACTTACTACCATCTTCGCTTCTTTTATGCCCTATAACACGTTCTAATTTAAACTCTGAAGCATATTGGCCTACTCTTTGGTCGTTTGGTCCGGGACATTCAACAAAAAGTACATTATCGTCATTCTTTTTCTTTGGTTCGTATTTTGGTGGCTCTACTGTAGGCTGGACAAATTCTTGCTCTTGATTTTGGGGGGTTTCTGATTGTGTATAGACAAATTCGTTGGGGTTATACTGCAAAGGTTCAAAACTAGGAATACTGAAATTACCACATTCTGTATATGTGCCATATTCATCTTTATCATTATCAATAAGACTTGTTAAGTTATTTCTGTGTACTCTTACGCAAGCTGGTATATCAACAACTGGTTTATTAATTTTATTTATTATTGGTACATTAGTTTTCCATATTGGAATTTTATTTATTTGTACTTTATGTATATTTATGAGAGGTATTTCATTCACTTTTTAGGTAAAGGCATTGATGGTCCTGTAACATCTGGCAGATTTTGATCTAATACTTTTGGCATCATGCCGAATACATTATCAAGAACCTCATTCATAACTTGAGACTTGAAATTTTCAGATGTTACATATTTATATGTAAAGTACGCTCCACCACTCATGGAAGCTACCATTACAAATGAGATGATACTCAAAACATTAGCGATTTTTTGAAACATGGTCAAAGAAGTTCTTAATAAAATGGTAGCACCACTTACTCTGATGGTGCTGTTGCTTCTTGTGGGGTTGATGCCTCTGTATTTGATGGCTGGTTTGATTCGGGTTCAGCTTCAAGAATCTGCTGTTCGAGAATCTTCATTGCACCATTAACTTCATATATAGCAATTTGCAAGTTTTGCCTTTCTAAAGCAAGTTGCTGTAATTTATCTTTAAGGTTCATAATTTAATAGAGTTTTTTACCAGCAGTGACAGCAGCATCTATGGCTGTGAAATCTTCAGATGTCCAGATAGATGTTGTACCATCAAGTTTTTTGTAGGTTTTGATAATTTCAAGATGCTCTACATTACGTTTGATCTTGTCTTTAAATTCTTCATCAGTTTCATCTGATGTTTGAGCCGTACCGATAACAGTTACGCTATCACCAGCAGCAGAGAAGATTGCTGCGATTTCATCTGCGGTTCTCTCTTCCATAATAAAAAGGTAGTTGTTTACAGTTTACCCTGCTTCGAGGGCTATGACTTTTGCGGATAACTCTTGTATTGCTTTTACCATTATTGGAATTAATTTTCCTTCTGCAACTGCTAATTTATCCTTATTTGATTTATCTATAATTTTGACATAATCATTTTTATCTCCAAAAACAGTATCTACTTCTTGAGCAATAAAACCAATGTTTGTTTTTCCATTATGTATACTTTTTTCACGCATCGCCCATGTAAATTTTCTAGGTCTTAATAAATTAATTAAATCAAGTCCATCTTCTGAATCAACAATATTTGTTTTATCTCTTTCATCAGATAAAGCGCTTATTGTCTGAACTTGACATCTTATGACTTCAATAGAGGAATTGCCTAAAATTACTTGATTGTTGACTGTGGCTCCCGAAGCTACGGCATTGTAACCAAGAATAGTGTTATTTGTTCCTGTTGTAATATTATTCTCACCAGCACCTTTTCCAACAAATGTGTTTTGTGTTCCAGTAGTAACATTTGCACCTGCTTGTCTGCCTACTGCGGTATTTTGGGTTCCTGTTGTTGCAGATTGAAGAGCGTGACCACCAACAGCAGTACTATTACCTCCTGTAGTATTTGCAGTCAAAGCAAGAGAACCTATACCAGTATTTGTATCTCCTGATGTATTTTCTTGTAATGCTTCAAAACCAACAGCCGTATTAGATTGATGTGTGGAGTTATAAAGTGCTTGATAACCAACAGCCGTATTAGCATTAACAGTTGTTACTGTCTGCAAAGCACTTGTACCAACAGCCACGTTATAAGCTCCAGTTGTATTGCTCAACAAAGCGTTCATACCAACGGCTGTGTTGTTAGATGCTGTGGTGTTTGCATTTAATGCTCCTTTTCCAACTGCCGTATTCTGTGCCCCGGTTGTGTTTGACGCTAAAGATATCCTTCCAACTGCTGTGTTGTCACCTCCTGTGGTATTTGCAGTTAAAGCGTTCATACCAAAAGCAGAGTTACTGTTTGCAGTTGTGTTTGAAACTAAGCTATCCTTACCGACAGCAGTGTTATTATCTGCCGTTGTATTAGCTGTTAAAGCACTTTGTCCAAAAGCAGTGTTGCCTGTACCTGTAGTATTAGAACCTAATGCGAAATAACCAAAGGCAGAATTATTGTTAGCAGTGGTATTTGCGTCTAAAGCTCCTGATCCAACCGCAGTATTATATTCACCAGTTGTGTTTGATAGTAAAGCGGAAAGACCGACAGCAGTATTGTTTGATGCCGTTGTGTTTGCATTTAAAGCATATCTACCAACAGCTACATTACTTGCTCCTGTTGTATTAATTTCTAATGCTGCAACTCCAATGGCAGTATTATCATTAGCAGTAGTATTAGCTCCTAATGCACTATCACCGATAGCTACGTTTGCTGCACCAGTTGTATTTGCATCTAAAGCTGCCCTACCAACGGCAGTATTAAAACCACCAGTTGTATTTTCTGTTAAGGCATATCTACCACAAGCTACGTTATTTGCTCCTGTTGTATTTTTTGCTAAAGATGCAGTACCAATAGCAGTATTATCACCTGCGGTGGTATTACTTTCTAATGCACTAGCACCAATAGCCACGTTTGCTGCACCTGTTGTGTTTGCTGTCAAAGAGTTGTATCCCACAGCTGTATTATCAACAGCATCAGTGTTCGCATCTAATGCGTTTGCACCCAGGGCTGCATTTCGTGTTCCAGTTGTGTTTGAGTATAGAGCATTGTAACCAACCGCAGAATTATTAGATGCTGTTGTATTTGAATACAAACTTCTATCTCCAAGAGCCGTATTATTACCACCAGTTGTATTAGAAAATAAAGGTCTATATCTACCAAAAGCTGCGTTATTAGCACCAGTTGTATTGGCATTAAGAGCTTGAAAACCTACTGCAACACCTTCACCAGAAGTATTATTTTGTAAAGATTGATAACCTATAGCGACACTATAACTTGCAGTTGTGTTACTTTCTAATGCCGCACCACCCACAGCTACATTTCCTTGACCAGAAGTATTTGTTGTTAGTGCATTGTTACCAATAGCAGTATTATTTCCACCAGAAACAGAAGCATCTAAAGCACTTTCTCCAAGAACAGTGTTACCTGCAACAGAGTTTGCACCTTTACCTACAGTTACAGAATTTATTGTTGCATCAGCAGTTGTCGTAACACCACCAGTAAGTGTTCTCAAATCAATCCAGCCATCATTTGCTGAATTACGCATTTTTAAAATATTATTACTTGTATCAGCCCACAACATATATGCAGCAGTGGTACTGGGAGCAGAACCAGAACTGTTGTTTGTTAATATTGCTTGCAGTACATTATTTAAATCACTACGAACGTTCGCACCTGTACTATTGTCTATAACATAATCGTGGGTAGCCATTGTTCTCTAATTTTTCTTTAAGATTATCATAATTTAAGAGCCTCGACCAAAACCAGTTGCAGTATATTTAAATTCTCTGTCCACATGGCTTGAGCCATTTTTTACATCTATATTGAAACCACTGCCTGTTATAGATGATAAAGCAAAGAAATCACCACTTTGTGCGTTTTCTATTGTTATTGCGATACTTGGTAAAACAGAATTTGCTGCAACACTTGTACCAGATTGTCCTGTAAAGAATGTATTTGTAAATGTTACTGACTTTTGCGAAGTACCTGACGAGATAATGCCACCACCTGTTGCCCCTGCATTACCAAGACTTGTTTCTGTTCTGCTTTCTAATTCTGCTGTATATCCAAGCTGATCTATTTCAATACTTTGTGCAGGGTCATCTGAATCCATTTCGCATCTAAATTTAAAACCACGACCTACATATGTACCGTTTACAAAAGGATTAAATCTAGAAAAGTTTGCTCCATAGGTACAAGATGTACCAGCAGATATTGTTGCACTTGTGGCTGAAGTAACTGTAAAAGTGCTTGTACTTGGTACTGTTACAATTTCATAATTACCATCTGTTGCACTGCCAGCGGTAAAATCTATAACAACAAAATCACCAACAGAATATCCATGCGAACTTTTTGTGATAGTTATAGTTGTACCACTTTGCCCATAAGTTGCTGAAGTTGACAGATCAGGGTCAAGATCAGTTGTGGCAACTAATAATGATGCCCCAACATCAAATGCTGTAGCACCGTCAAAATCAGTCCAAGTATCTATATTTGCTGATCTTTTATCAATCAAATCATTAGGATAAAAACCTTGTGTAACAAAATGTCTGCGTAATCTAAGAGGTTGTTTGCCACCCAAATCAAGAGTATTTGCAAATTCATAAGAACCACCAGTAATATCAACAGCACCTAAGAAATCAAAATCAGCAATAGCATCAAAATCTGTTACACCATCTAACAATTCAAGAGAACCAAGAACAAGGCCATTTACATCATCAGAAAAAAAACAATCAACTTTTGTTCCAGCAAAAGGTGTTGCATCAGTATCTTCTCTATCTACAAGAACAGAAAGTTTTGGAAATGGGTCAGGGCTGTTTACAATTACTGAAGTTTCGCCAGAACTAAGTCTGCCACCATCATCTCTAAATTTTAAAATATATTCTCCTTCTACAATATTTGGCACAATAGATTCACTTACGTTACCCGGCAAAGCTGGAATAACATCAACAGAATTTGTAAAAGTTGCTGTTCCATCTGCCAGATTAGATGCTCTTACTACAACGTTGCCGCCATGCACAACATCTACATCTGTAGCTTTATCAAAACGTAATCTTACAAATTGATCTGATATGGGTTCTATTCTTAAATTAGTAACATCTTGTGGAAGTGCTGTTTTACCAACAGCTTCAAATGTTAAATCAGTAGATGTAGCAGAAAGTTGACCTTGTACGTTATAACTAAAAACCTGTATTTCATATGTTCCAAGCTGACTATTAAAAATAACAAAATCAGGTCTTGAAACTTTTTCTGAAACAAAGTTTCCATTTTGGTATCTATAATTTATTTGATATTCAAATACACCTACGATTGGTTGCCAACTAATAAATATTTTTGATACTGCTTGATTGTTTATAGGTACAATAGTTTCTTGAGCCGTAAGACCAACTGGTGGTTCTTTTAATTCATTTAAAATGCTTACATTTCTTGCTGGCAATGCTGTGCCATCTTCAATAAAAGCATATTTTCCTTCAACATATGAAAGTGCTGTAATGGCATAGTTAATACCATCTTGTTCTTCAACAGTAATAATTCTAAATTTTTGTGATTCTATTGTTACATTTGAAATTATCCAAATTGTATTTACATTTGGTGTCTGCGAAAAAGCTTCTGATACTGTTATTGTTGCACCAGAAACACTGCTTATGTCTTTAATTTCAACAGTTCCATCTGGTAAAACCAAACTTAACTTTGCATCACCAACAGGATTGCCATTAGCATCTACGGCAAAATCTGTTGCATTTGTATCATCAACAGTTACAACAGTTGTTGAAGTTACACCAGCAAGCCTTCCACCTCTTCTTACACCAGCACGAACAGGATCATTTATGTCAATAATTGCACCCGGTCTAACAACAGCACCAGCGTCTATTGAAGTGGAAAAGCTAACAATTTCAGATTCATTTTGTTCTGCAAATAATATTGCTCGACCTAATCTGGCAGCTTGCCCTCTTGATGTACAACCAAATCCTTTTACTTGTTTTGTAATTATGCCAAATTTAGTTTGAGCAGTACTATCTTCAACAACTTCATAATCTATTTCTTGACTATCCATATTAAAATATGAAACAGCAACAGCAGTATGTCTTTGTTTTAAGCTACTACCAGAATATGTAAAACCTTCAGAGGTAACATTACTAAGATTAAATAAATAACTAGAATCCTTTGGCGAATCTTGTGTAATAGTTATTGTACCAGCAGACCATATCGGCATACATCTCATTACACCAGCAAGTTCATTTATAAGTTCAAAAGCTTCGCTTGATGATTGAATATTTACATTGCAACTAAATCGAGCTTCTTGACCTCCCAAACCATCATCAACAAGAGTGTTTGCATATTTACTAGCCGTTACAAAAGAAAATAAGTCAAGATTGCTGTCTGTAACATGATCTCCAAAACCATATCTTGTATCTGTTAATAAATCCAATAAAATCATTGCAGGGCAAGAAGTCCAAACTGCAGATCCCATGACACCATTAAAGATATAGCCATCAGGATAAACAATACGACCAGTAGCAGAATCAACTGTTGGTGTTCCAGAGCTTGAAGCACCAGCACCGGGTATTCTTACTTTTATTCCTCTAATCCTAAATTTTCTTCTAGGAATTGAACTAAATTGTTGTGAATCTAATCTAATTGCGTTATATGCAGAGTTGGCATAAGTAGAGGCATCATCTATTATTTCTGAAAAGCTTGTCCACTGAAAAGCATTTATCGTACTGTTACTTGTACTATCTGCCGTGATTCTTGAAACCCTAATGTCAACAGGAAATGCACCTGTAACTTCAACAGAAAAATCTTTTTGATATGCGTCAGCAGTTCTTCCAGTAACAGTATCAGTATGAACATCAGTAAATCCACCAGAATTATATTGAACAGAAATTTTAAATTGAACAGTATCACCTAGTAAATCTCCCTGTTCTGTTGCTATCTGTATCTGTGGAAATGTTATTGATACTTTTATTCGATCAACATTTGTATTTGTAATTTGCCTAGTAACAGGGCTATCTGCAGTAACAGTTACACCTACTGGTATAGTTGATTGGCTACTCTCTATGCCAGTAATTTTTGTTTGATCTGCTGTTCCAAATCTTGAGTTAAAAGTAACATCTTGAAAGTTAAAATCAGTTGTTGCTGGACTTGTTGATGATGCTGTTGCTTTAAGAATAGGAGTATCGTTTAAAAATACATCTTTAAGATATGCGTTTTTGTATGCAGTAGATGTTTTATCTGTTATTCCTTCTTTTGATGCAGACGCACTTCCTTCAATTTCTCCTTCACTTATTAAGTCAAGAAAGGTTGCAAACTGCTTACTGTGTAAAGTATCAGGAGTTCTTGTCGGTTGAGGAGGAGGTGGAGGACTGCTTCTACCACCTCCACCAGCACCACGAATAATTTTACGTTTGTCTGTCATACTTGTACTTGTTCAGTGTCTATACCACCACTTATAACAACAGAACCAGTAACAATCTCGCCATATACAATCGGCACAGGTGTACCAGCCCTAGATGTTTGTTGGGTTCCACTAAAGCTAAATGATAATCGTGGGTCTTGTTCTGAGCTAAATTCTGGTAATTTAGGTACTGGAAACAACATACCACTTACACCAGTTAGAACTAAAGCAGCACCTATACCAAAAGCAGCTTTTGCACCCATTCCAGCAGAAGCAAAACCAAAGAAACCTTTTCCACCAATAGTTAAAGGGTTTGTAAATAAACCACCAACACCAAAACTCATTGCAATTAAAGCACCGCCTAACAAAATCCTACCTAAGTTACCACCAGCACCAGAAATAACAGGAACAAATTTTATATCAGATTGACCTATAGGAAAATGCAATTCATCAATACCAACATCATTTTTATCACATAACACTTGATAATATTTATTTGACATATAACTTTCTAATTGCGGAAAATTATTTATTAAAAAACTTACAGCCTGTGCTGTTGTATTTACTGCAACATCAAATTCTTTATGGCCTGTTACTTTAGCAAGATCGCCATACAGTTTTACTTTACGAAGCATAACGATACCTTTTGCCAGTACATTTTAATAACCATTGATTATATGGTTCTTTACAGCTTATTCTATCTGCTAAATGATGCAATACATCACCATCTAAAAAAATTGCTACATGATTAAGAGTTGGATTTAGAATACTCATTAAAAGAACATCACCATTGATTAATTTTTCATCAGTTCGTAATTCCCTAAAACCAGTACGCCAAGCACAACTTTCAAATAAGGGATTTTCTAAAAATTGTTGCGGTGTTGTTGGTCTATCCCAATCACGTAAGATAATATTTTTTTCTTCTTTATACCAATCCCGTACCAAAGACCAACAGTCTGTTATACCCCAAACCCAATGCCTACCAATTAGTGGTGGCTTATAACCGCTTGGCTCATAGTAACCCCATTGTTCTGTTTTTGGATTAACAATATGCCACGGCAGTTTAGAGTCTTCGCAACTAATTTTATCTGCTTGGCTTGCAATCGGTGGTGTTACAGGGTGGCTATGAATTACAGCTAAAATATTTCCAGTTTCTTCTGCTTTTACAAAATCATCTGGGTCAATAATAAAACATTGTTGTGAGTAAGTTGATAAATTTTTACAGGGAAAATATTTTTCTTTTCCTTTTATTTCTAATAACAAACCACAAGACTCTTTTGGGTCTTGATCTTTTGCATGAACCAAAGCATCTTGCTTCCAACTCATATTTTTATGCGACCAATACTAGGAAATTCTGCTCTTGTACATTGTCTTTTTGGCGCACGAACACCGGCAAGATCAATGGGTGCAGCTAGTTCAAAAGCAACGACCTCTCTTGTCTCTTGCGATTTTCTATCTATCGTATAAATTTCTTGTGGAAATTCTGCATTTGGATCTGGTGTGCCATAAGGATTAACACCACCAGCAAAGTTAACAGCATCAATAAATTTAGCAAGTGTTCGTATTCTTGTTACTGTTGCACCTGTTAAATCATTACCAGTTGTTGTTTCATTTACAGTAAGAAGTATTGATGTAATAGTTCCAAGAACATTACTAACAGTTAAAGTTGGTCTTGGTAGTTGGCCTTTCTGATATTTAAAACCTTCTACCTGCACTGGGAATCTTTGGTAAGTATTACCAGCCCAAACAATTTCGCCATTAGAATTTAAACTTGAACCTGCATGAAATCTATATGTTGTAGCAGAGCCATGCAAAGCAGCAGTAGTTGTAAGAGTAAATAATTCAATGATTGACGAAGGATTAATTGATTGAATATCACTGATAACACTACTGCTCATGGTTCAAACACCTCTCTAAATGTACAACTTAGAATAGCTCTATTATTGTAAGGAATAGTTTTTGTCCAACTTTCACATACATATTGTTTTGCGCCAGATACAGTAACAGTTACATTACCACTATTAGTCGCACTTGCAGCAGCAGTAACAGTAAAGGTATCTACAGAAGCAGATGAGGCAACAATAAAAGTACCATCTGTTGCAGAACCAGAAGTATAGTCAAGCGTTACAGTTTCTCCAATAGCTATACCATGTTTGGTAACAGTAATTGTAACTGTGGTTCCAGATTGGCTGTAAGTACCTGTTTTTGAGGTACCTTCGCCAGTTGGCGTAAAAGTAAAGCTTGCTTGGTCATTAGCTCTACTATCTAAAAATGCTTCAATTACATCTGCATTTTCTTCTGTTTCATTAAATTGTACATTAAATGTTTTTGGGTTTTGGTGACTAGCCAATCCAAATAAAACCCTGTGTTCATAACCATCTGCAAAGCGAACAAGCCTTTTTACTGGTGCTGATTTCTTACTAAAGCCAACATATGTAGGTGTAAATGATGGGAATGTAGCCATTATGCAAGTAAACCTCCGGGTCGTTTCTCTTGAATTAATTGTGCTTGAATTGCAGTAGAAAGAACAAGACCAAGCTCTCTGCTTTGCTGTTCGTTGCCTTCTACATTAGAACCTGATGCATCTACATTAACAACAATATTATTTGTAATGCCACCGCCTATACGATCATTTGGAATTATTGTTCCAGCAGAAGTTGGTACAAAGATTTCTGGTCCTTTTTCTCCTACTATTGATGGTCTGCCAACAGGAGGTTTACCACCAGCAGCAAATGTTGGTAAAGAAGCAAATGGTCCACCTAAAGTAGATAAAGCAGTGTTGATGCCAAGTCTTAATAATTGTCTTGCTATATCATTTAATAATGCACTTGCAGCTTGTGCTAATGATTTTGTTTGTAATATTGCATCAACCAAAGCATCAGAAACACCTGTTGCAATACTATTGCCAATCTTTTTAAATATTTCATCTTGTCTTTTTGCTGCTTCATTAATTTTTTTTGTTTTATCTAATTGTTTATCTAAACTATGGTTTGCTTTAGTTAAAGTAATAAGTCTTGCTTCTTCTGTAGGCAAAAGGTTTTGTTCTTTTATTTGTGCAATTTGTTGTTCAAGGTCAAACTCTTTCTTTTTTTCTTCTCCAACTATTTTTTCTCTTTGTAATTTTTCAACTAATTCTTCATTTATTGCTTTAAGGTCTTTATGTTGTAATTCAAATTGCGCTCTGAGGTCTCTTGCTTCTGCATCTGGCAACCCAGATTTTAATTTTACAATTTCCTCTTCAACTTTTTTAATATCTTCTAATACTTTTTGTGTACCGCTAGGTTTTAAACCAAATGGATTAAATAATGCAGATTGGTCTAAAACATTTAACGCTGGATTTACTTCGTCTAGTTTGTCTTTTAATTTATTAAGCTCTTCTGTTTTCGTAGCAACAGCTTGATTAATCATTGCTGTAGTGCCTTGATCTATAAGCTCGTTAAAGTCTTTCTGTGCATTTCTTGCTTCTAATAATTTTGTTATAAAAACTCCAAGGCCAACAATAATGAGACCAATACCAGTTTTAGCCAAAGCAACCTTAAACGCTGTAGCTGCAGCCGTAGCCTTTGCAAATCCACCAGCAGTAGCAAAAGCCATTGTTGTAGTTACACCTAATTGACCACTCGCTGCAGCAGCAGCAATAGACATTGTTGCAAGTTGTGCTTTTGTTGCAGCTATAACTACCGATAAACCTTTAAAAGCTAATGCAGCACCAGTAATAATTGCTACTGCTTGACCACCCTCTCCACTTAAAGCATTCAACAAAGCTGTTAATGCTTTTACTGCAGGTTCAACAACAGGTATAAGTGACTTGCCTAAAGCTTCGCTAAAATCACGAAAAGATTCGCCTAAAGTATCAACAGAACCAGCAAATCCTACAGCAGCAGCTTGGGCTAACTTGTTATAACTTTCATCTACAATATCCAAAATCATAGTATGCGCTTTTGCAACCTGATTTGTTTTCATTAACTGTTTTATTACATCTGTCTGTTGCTTGGTAAAAGCAATACCAGAACGATTCAAATTTGACAAGTTTCTTTCAGGGTCTTGCAATGCTTTTGCAAGTTGCATAAAAGATGTGCTGACATCAACTTGGTTTACCTGTGCAATATCTGCTGCAGCCTGAGCAACACGTTCATATGAATCAACACCAATATTTCTAAAACTTGTTAATAAGTTAAAACCTCTTGTAAAATCTTCTTGGTTAAAAAGAGTTGTTTTTCCAAATCTATCTGCCACCTCTTGTAATTGTTGTAAAGCAATCGAACTTGCACCTAGATTATTTAAACCTTGCTGCAGTATGGCAATATCTCTTTCTCTTGCAAGAAAAGTACCAATACTATTATTAACAACAGAAAAAGCTGTACCAATAGCAAGGATTGGAGCAACACTATTTCTTAATGCAACACCTAAACCCTTTGCTGCTGTAGATGTTGCAGCCAAAGAATTTGTTGCACCTTTTGAAGCTACTGATAATCTGTTTGTCTCTGC
>VTLG01001667.1_pt1 | contig 21726 bp, 20 predicted proteins | sample 4694571 | NCBI WGS metagenome assembly VTLG01 (sample SAMN12604809, study PRJNA352737) | marine metagenome | biome: ENVO:00000447; feature: ENVO:00000209|ENVO:00000569|ENVO:01000036; material: ENVO:00002151; isolation source: viral sequences binned using virsorter ... | reverse complement strand
GGGCCTTGGGCAGGATCAAGATCGGTAATGCACGACTTGGATTTTGGTCGGGCTTTTGTTGAAGGATTCTTGATGAGTTTTGTCAGCCTTGGTTTGGCTAATGCTGGAGGTAGTTTTGTCAGGTATTATGCCGACGCAAAAACAGGGACTGATATAAATAAACGAGCCAGTTTAAGAATAGCAACTCAACAAGGAGAGATAGAAGCTAATAGAAGAAGTAGAATATTTCAATTTCCTGCTGAAAGAAGGATTTCAACTACTGACATAGAAGGAACAAAAACTATTATGTCGCCAATAAAAGACTTACAAGTAGAAGGTGACATAGATAGAGACCAGGTGGAAATGTGGAAGGAAAAAATTAATCAAGCCAAAGGTCTAGAACAAGCTCTAATACCAGCTATAAAGGTTGTTTATCTTTCACCTGAAGCTACTGAAAAAGCACGGGTATTAGCGGAAGAACAAAGAAAAATACAGGATGTTGAAGCCGATAAAGAAACGTTAGAAGACATAGAAAAAAGAGAGATCGATTTAGAAAGAGAGTCTTCTTTTGTTGCAATGGAAGATCACAAAGAATTGGTTATTGCTTATCAGGAAATGGGGGAATTTGTAGAAACTCCTATACAGATAGAAAGTTATGGCATGTTGGCTTATAGTGACGCAGCTGACATACTTAAAAATACCCATGACAATAGAAGAATTATTGGTGTTCCTGAAAGAATTAATAGAGCTAGAACGGTAATTGGTAAAACTGAAGAAGAAATAGATAAAGATCCTAATACTAATGCTGAATTAAAGGAATATGCTAAACAAAGACGAGAAGCTGCGCGAGTTTTGGTCCAAGGTAGATTTCAATCGTCTGATCCTAAAAAGCCTATTATTAAAGTTTACGAAAGAAGGGAACCTGCTTTAAAAAGAACAGAATATACTAGTGCTTTGCAAAAAAATCATACGGAAATTTCTAATCTTATTAATGCTATAAAGCCTTCCTATTACCAGATGCTATCCAATCAAGATTCAACTAAAGGCCAAAACCTTTTAATTGCAGTGGAGAAAGCTGCCTCTGCGTATAAGGAATGGATAGAAGCTGAAAATTTAAGAGATATAAATAGAGGAAGAAGCGAAAGAGGGCTTGCAGTTGAAGGTGTGCCATTTGATGTACAGGATAAAATTAAAGATCAAATAAGAAAAGTATACGAGAGGTTTGAAAAAGAAAGCAAAGAACTTGAAGATGTAATAGGTACGGATAATGTACTGACACAAAGACTGGATTACGGAGAAGGTGATTTCCATAAGAGGCTTATAGATCAACTAAAGTTAAGCGAAAAGTATTTAACTAGAGCTAGCGAAACAGACGGAAGGTTGCTATACGACGGGGAGCTGACAGGATTTTTGATCACTTCCTATATGCCTGGAGAAAACGGAGTTAATGTCAGAGAAGTAACATGGGAAGAAGATGATATTCAAGATGTAGTTGATAGTATAAGCGGTTTGGCTACTGAAAGTGGCAGAAGAATAGGAGATGAGACATATAAATTTTACAAGCAAACCGTAGTTACCGAAGGAGATGTTATTCCTGGAACGCCTGAAGCTCAAATAGAAGAAGTAACAAGTTTAATGAGGCAGGTGGCTGCTAATAAAGTTGAAGTTACTAGAAAAGAAGACGATGACAGAATAGCAGGTATGGACCCCTATATAGATTACAAGAACATACCTACCAGTAGAGGTGAGGCAGTGTTGGGTCCTAAAGGGCAAACAATAAGAACTTTCAGTTTAATAAAAAACAAGGCAGAAAAAGAAAACCTGTTAGAAAAAACAGAAAACGAAAAGTACGATACTTTAATAAGTCTTGTTGATTCCAGGAAGCCTAAGATTTTGTTTAATGCTGCTGGAAGATTGGACTTGGAAGGTTCTTTTGAAACCGAAGAAGGAGTTATGCCTGATGAACCTAAAATTGGTGATTGGGCAACAGAGGGTATTACTGATCCGCAAGATCGTATGTATGTATATACAAACATAAACACACAACGAATCGCTTGGGAACCAACTCAAAAAATAAAAGAAGAGTTGAGGGCATTGGATGTTACTGATGAAGAAATAGAAAGTATAAACACCGTAGCGGATACAAAGGATCAATTAGGAGATAGAGCGGAGCTTAAAGCTGTTAAGAATCACATACGCAACGGTTTGCGTGTTTTAGCGCTGAAAGAAAGAGGAATTATAAAAGCCTTGCCACCTATTAAGGTAAGAGGAGACGGTAACGATTTAGAGTGGGAGTCTGGTCATTATAATATATTCTTTGCTGCTAGACTTCTATACCAGTCAGCTAAAGTTCGATCTAAACCTATACCTGTTTGGGTTAATCCTTTTGATAATGACAGGCAGACTAATGTTACTTACAATGATGTTCTTAATTACGAACATCATCAATCTGTAAGGAACAATACCGAGGGTAGAATACATACTGAAATAGCTACCACTGATGGTAGGTTTATTATTAATAATGAAACCAGAGTCAGTCTTACTAACTGGATAAAATTCTTAGGTGCTTACAAGTTAGCTATGATTACCGAAGCCCAAGACACATCTATTGAGAGTTACAATTTTTCTTCTAAGTTTTGGGGTTTAATAGAACAAATAACACACAAAACGGTATCAGATATAACTGATAATGATCTTAAAAGATTAGCGAGAGAGATGAATAAGCCTCAAAAAGAAAAAGAATCTCCAGGATTTTCTACTTATAGAAAGGCTTATAATAGGTTTCTTAAAATGGATTCACCTTCTATGCAGGCATATATAGATAACGCCACTGCAAAAAACGAAACCATAAGTATTGAAGATATTCCCTTGTCTAGAGAAACTGCTCCTGTCGAAGAGCAAATAGAAGAAGATTATGATATATTAAGAGAAAATCGATGGATAATAGGTTGGACAGCAGGCAAGGATATTGCTGGCACTAATGCTTTACATATGCAAACGCAGTCTCAAGCGCTTAATGCCAGCTTAAACGGAACTATAGCTTCCTGGATGGACGGATCTGGACCAATAAAAAATACAAATATAAAGAAAAACAAGAAAGCGGTAAAGGCTGGAGCAGTTCCTGAAAGAGAAATAAAAAATGCGGAACAAAAGCTAGAAAGAATAAAGGTGCGGCCTGATGTTCAGCGTGTGTACGAAAGGAAGTTTCAAGTTAAAAATCCAATACGTATAAAGTATTTAAAACCGAATAATTATACTGATGGCTATATAAATGCTCACGATCTTTTTGTAGCAATAAATACTGATAGTAGAGTTTCTAAAGCCATGGATAAGGCTATACGAAAAACAACAGTAACCGATATTGATCTGAGTCGAGAAACGAGAGATGTTACAGAGAAGCAAACCTGGAAACAATTTCTTTCTGAAACCTTAGGGACTGCTAATATGGGCAGTTTTAACAAATCGCTAGATACTGAAAATTCCAGAATTGCTTTCAAGGGAAGGAATCAAGCTGGACTTAACAGTTTGTTTCGGGTTTTAAGGCAGTTAGGTTTTGATTCAATAGTCTATTCCGCTAATGATATTGAAATTAAGTATCCAGATGCTAAAGATAGACCTTTTAGAGATGTTAATGGAAACGTAGACGTTCCTAATGAGGCAGCGAAACAATATATTAATAACAGATCTAGATGGCTTGCAAGGATGAGTACGGTGTTAGGCAAGGGTTTAAAAGAGATTGTAAACAAAACAAGAGGATCGGGTTTAATAGAAGAGATAGAAAGTATAATCAATAAGCCAGCTAAAAAAGCAGCTAAAGAAATTATAAAACCACTAGATCCTAATGCTGTTAGTTCTTTGAATATAAAAAGTGCAAAGAAAAAACCTAAAACAATTCCTGAAGGTGCTGACGACGACTTAGTTAAAAGCAATCATGAGATTATTCGCAATCAACCTGTAGCAAAAGGTAGTAACGGTGAAGATAAGATTTCTTTAAGAATAGAAAGTTTATTACGAGATGATATTAATAATTATAAAGTAGCTGGTGGTCCTCTTGAAATAGCCATTGCGAAAAAAGAAGCAAAGCAAATAGGGTATATGATTGAACCTAGTAAGTTAGGTACTGCTAAAATAAGACAAGCCAAAGAAGCGATTACAACATTAAAAAATAAGATAATTCTATTAGAAGATAGAATAAAAAAAGAAAAAAAAGATCCAGACACTAAAGAAGAGTATATTGATAAATTAAAAACAACGATTAACGAACACGAAGAGGAGATACGGCAGCACACTGATTTAATGGAGTCGTCATGGGAGGCTGCCCCTAAGTATGAATTTAAAACTGATAAGAATGGAGATAAACGTATTCATTGGGGGACGTTAAAAGAAGCAAAGGAATTCTATCGACCGAGTGTACATTTTAAAACTAAAGAAGAGGCCGAAAAAGCAATAAATCAAAAACAGTTTAAAAGTAAAAAATGGGGAGATGTTAAAATTGAGCGGGTTATGCACCATGTTGTTAAGAGTGTTGTAAGACCTGAGATAGAAGAAAAATCTTTGATCGCTGACGGTGAAGTAAAAGAGATTAGATATCCTCATCGTAGAGATCTTCTGGGTAAGCCAATACAGGGTGAGATGTCAGTAACTGGCATAAGAGAAACTTTGCCACCGCAGGTAGAGTATGCTGAAGAAGTTAAAGGATACAGAATACTGATACGACCTGATACAAAAATAGACAACGACAATCTTTCTTGGTTAAAAGAATTTGTAAAATATAAAAATAGCAGAATACTACAGGAGATTTCACAAGACGAAACTGAAAGAGGTATGGAAAAGGCAACCATGCAAAGAATTCTTGCTCATGAGATTAACAAAGAAATGAGTAATTTAGATTCTATAGCTCTCAACAGATATAAGGGTTTTGTTTTGGGTTGGAGAGGATATGCACGTAGAGGTGAAGCGCTTGAAGAATTTGGATCTGTAGTAGAAAATGTTGTTGTTAAGCTGAAACATTGGCTTATAAATAATGTCAAAAGAACTGATCTTTTCAACATAAGTGAACGAAGAACTAATGTTGATTACAGATTTCTAGATAGAAGAGCACAGAAAGATAATCCGAAAGCTCCTTATATTAGCGATGGTTATATGAAATTTTGGAATAACTACGCCAAGCTCGTAGAAGAGGTAATGGTTCCGCTAAAACAATTACATGATGACTGGGGTATTAAAGAATCGGAGGCTTTAGAAGATTTTGAAAACCGACAATTCCAAGAAAAATACTATGAATTGAAAGACATAGTTCGTAAAAGGTTATCCTTGGAGGAGTTTGATGAAACTTACCCTGTTGGTGAATTGCAGAAACGTTACGGAATGATGGGCAAGTTTAAATTAACAGCTAAAGAAGGGTTTAAAATAAATGAAAGGGTTAAAAATAGAGAAAGAAATAAAGTTTTAGCATCGGTATATCGTTCCACTCAAGACATGGCTTTCTATTTTAATAATTTTGTTGACAATGATATTAAAAAGATTATTGGTGAACTAAAACGGGAAGACTTGCAGGCGAATTTAACTAATGAACAAATTAAAAACAGACTAGAAAAAAGAGCTGTTTCTAATTTAGAAAATAAGTATGGTAAAAACTATACTAAAAATAATCTTATAGAGGAATTGGTTAATAGAGATGTAGAGCACAAACCTGGCGAAAAAAAGGAATCGTTATTAAAGAAATATGTAGAGAACGAATCCATCACTAGGAGAACCGCTTTTGAGCAAGCAAAGGCTGAGATGGAAAATGAAATACAAGCAGATAAAGAATTTAATACACTTATAGAAATTGCAAAGTTAAATAACATTCCTGTTGGTAATCTTGAAGTTTTATATAACAACATAAAAAGAAGAAAGTATGACGTTTCTGAAGAAGAAATAGCAAGAGCGACGGAAACAAGAAGACAGGAAGAAATACAAATAAAAAAAGAAGATCGAATTGATGATGAAGAAACGGGGAAACTCGACATCTCTGCAACTATGGCATTGATGGGTGATACGAGAACGGGTGAAGCTGTTATTCAAGAGAGTGATATTCCAGGAGCATCAGGTTTGGCTTCTGCTAGAACCAACCTGAATACCCCAGGTGCAGATTTTACCTTAACAATGGAGAAAGACGACACTCTGGAAACCGCAACCGTGCAAGAAATCGTACAAGAGTCTTACGAAACTTCAAGAGATATTGAAGTCCGCGGATCTAAAATAATACCTGCGGTAAAACCAGAAGAAGAAACCTTTACGGCAACTATTAAAGGAGAAGAAGGGTTCTTGACCGAAGAAGAAAAAGAAATACGTGAACGGTTGACAGCTCCAGGTAGAGCCAGACCTAAAGAGGAGAAAACTGACGATTGGAATGATTTGAATTACAAATTTGATGTCCCCGAAAAAGAGCAAAAAAAAGTTCAAAGGTTAAAAGAACGTATTTGGGCAGAAGCAATAGAGCAAAAAGAACTTTCTCAACAAGAAGTAGATTTTGTTAGAGAGCTAGATATTATACAGTTTAGAAATTTGGTTCACGAGTTTAGGGCACACAGAGAGAAGAACAGGGATGCTAAAAGGAAAAAATTCATTGAGGAGTATCTGAACAAAAACCCTAACGAAAGATTAAACATAATGGGTTCAAGAAGGCACAATACTCCGTATATGACTGCCTATAGATTGTTAAAACAAAGAACTAGATTATCAGGCAGGTCTGGTAATTGGGTAAGACATTTGCGTGACGGAGCTATGAATATGTCTAATAGTTATGTTTCCAGACAAGCAGCGGATGCAATAGCTAGGACAGAAAGGGCAACAGAATTACCAGTTGAGGAAACAGTAGAAGTAGAACAGCAAATTAAAGAGGAAGATCAAGTAACAGAAGCTATGACTGCAACGGAAGCAAAAGAAATAGCTGCTGATTTGACAGACAAGGTTATAGCTGATTTGCCAGATACCAAGCAGGGACTAAAGCTCTTAAGACAAATATTTGGAAAGGACCAAGAAACAGCGGAAGCAATAATAGAAAAAGAAGGATTCCTTGAGGAAATATTCGACGAAGGAATCGAGAAAAAATCCATTGGTCAAATAAAAGAATTGATGGAAAGTATTAGAACTGTCCTTAACGTGTTGGTCCATTTTTCAAGTAACGATGAAACTAAACGAACGGTAGCTGCCATAGAAGGCGAGTTGTTGCAACTTATGAATTTAGAAGTAGGATTGAGGAAAGACTTCGAAAATTATCGAAAAGAATACGAACTAGAAAAGCAGAGAAAAGAAGCTGAAGCCAAAATAATAAAAGAAGCTAATATACAAAGTAGAGTATTAAACGAAATGACTACTAACGTTATAGTTCTTGATGCTTTTGGTCCTAAAGTTAGAGCTTCTACTGATCCTGTAACTAATCTTACTACTCGTCATAGCGAGACTCTTGTTAATGCAGATTCTAGTCAATGGAGTGGAACCAGCAAGCATATGTTTGACAACATCACTGCTGATACAACTCTTTTAGAAGTGTCTAATTTATTGAAAACAAGAGGATTGCTTTATAGTTTTGGTGCTGATGTTAACTGGAATACTGTATCAAATCATGAACTTATTCAGGCTGATATGGACAGATTTCCTGATTTCGAAGAAGAAAAAACTATTGATAAATTAAAAGAACAGTTCAACGTTAGAGCTTTAACTGATTTCCAGTCCAGGGAGGAGGCTCTTACTGCTATGCAAAAAAGAAGAGAGTCTGACGACTTGCGAAATTTAGTAAATGCCCAAAGAGAATACTGGAATGTTCTTAGTGAAATATCTACCAAGCGTGAACAGAGTATTACTGGTTTTTACGCAGAAGCTATAAGACATTTACAAAGAGGAATAGACCAGAATTTTTTCAAAAACACCAGGTCGTCAAGAACTCCAGAACATAACGAAGAGTCTCAGAAGTTTATAAACAGACATATGTTTCACAAGCATACTCCTAAACGGTTACTCAGTAAGCTCGCTGAAAAAGATTTACAGAATTGGTCAATTAGGGAACTGGAAGATCTAAGAGATACTATACAGAAGCTAGAACGTGTAGGTAATTATCAATATTACAAGGAGACTTCCGAGTTAAATAATCAAAGAGACGCTCAAAATAAAGCAATAGTTGAAAGATTTCAGGAATTTTGGGAAAGTCTTCCGCCTCGTTTGAGGGGGGCAGCAAGAGAAGATATAGGATTACACAATTTAAAACTAGGAGCTGATGGTATATCTCCAGCTAGCTTACCTAGAACTGTCCTTACTTGGCTCTTTAGTCACAGGTGGGCTAATCTTAGAGCTACAAGATGGTCGGATAAATTAAATGCTAAGAAATACAATCCAGTATTAGGCTCAGGGACCGCAGAGTTTAAAGGGTTGGCTTATGATTTGTTCGTTAACGAACCAAGGGAAGCGCAAAATCGCTATAACAAGGCAATGGAAACTAGGAGAGATTCTGTTCTTGGTGCTTTCAAATCTTTGGGATTAAAACATAAAGACATAGCAAAGAATTTTAATAAGATTTACGAAGAACGCTATAACGAATCTTTGGTTGACGGTTCAGGAAGAGAAATGAATCTAAGCATGGATGATGCTATAGCTATCTACGCTTTAAATAAAGTAGATTACGGCAGGGTGTCTCTTGAACACGGCAAGCTAATAAATGAAGAATTGCAGAACAAGATAATATCAGCTATACCTGAAGAATGGAAAAAGGTAGCAATAGTAATATTAGAAGATTATAAAAAAGTAGTTCCAGAATTAAATAATGCAAGGTTGTTGTTTGAGAATAAACCTTATTTCTCAAGACCTGGCTATCATATTCCTCTTCTAAGATTTAAAAAGATAGAAAGCGCAGGCGCTATAGGTCCTCAAGATGTTAACAAGATGAGTGCGCAAAATATTTTTAATACTGGCGACTCCAGTATGGGTTTTATACTTAATTTTATGGATAACCCAACCGAAGAAAACCGTCAACTTTTACGTCCAAACGCGGAACCTAGATTAGGTCTTATGACAACCTGGTATTCAACAATGCAACATCAAGAAAGATATATCAACATGTGGGGTATCTGGGCAAAGTTGAAAGCTATATTTGAGAATGACACAGGTAATCTTGAATTTCAAACATGGTTGCGTAAAGCTCACGGTCAACATGCTGTTCATATAGTAAAAAGGTTCATAGAAAGAGTAGGAAGAGGAGGTTATTCTCCCATAGAGAATGAAGACGCATATCAGGAAATGTTTAGGGTAATGAGACAGAATTTGGGTTTTACTGTTTTGGCGGGTAACTTTTCTACTGCTATAAAACAAGCTCCTTCTTTGGCGTTTTACTTAGGAGAGGCTTCAACGGGTCATGTGTTACAATCTTTATTAGATATGGCAGATCCTGATAATGTAGCTAACGTTTGGAATTTTGTTCGTGAGAACGATATCTCTATTAAAGAAAGAAATATATCTAGAGATTTGGATGACTTAAGAAAAGGTGATTTTAGTTTATACAGTAGACTTAAGAAGAAAATTGGATCTATAGGAATGTCTATGATATATGGGATAGATGCTTCTGTAGTTACGGCAGGTTGGTGGGCGGTTTACAATGATAGAATAAGCAACGGTCTTACTCATGAAGAGGCTGTTAGGGATGCTTCTGGTGCTACAGTACGTACCCAGCCAGCAAGTCATATTTTTGATGTTGCTGAACGGTATGATACTAACAATGAATTTTTAAGATCTATACTGTTATTTACTAATCAATTAAGTAATATATGGAACATGGCTACGTATGACATGCCAAAAAGATTGTTAACTGGCGATAGAACTTTTAATGAAAGGATTACTTATGGCGGTGGAACTTTTATAAGTTTAGGGCTTAGTGCTTTTGTAATGTATATGATTGCTTACAGGGAACTTCCTGATGACGAAGAAGACTGGAAGAATTTTTTAACTATGACAATTTTCTCCCCTATGCCAATTTCTGGTAGAATGATAACAAATGCCATGTCAGGATATGATCCTATAGAAGTTAATGCGAGCGAAGCTATTACTAAGATGTATAGAATACTTAAAGACCCTTCAATTTTTGGTAGAGAGGCAGGTTTTGCTGATTATACTTATGTTTTAGGTCTAGCTACTGGAGCTATACCAGCAGAATTTTTAACAAGATTAAATCGTGTGAGAACAGGAGAGGATGCTTCTCTGGTCTTACTCGGATCACAGAGAGGTAAATAATATGGCAGTTTCAGTATCTACTACGAGAGTTCAATTTACAGGCAACGCAAGTACCACGGCTTTTACTTTTACGTTTCCTATAGGTAGTACATCGGAATTGAAGGTTTACGAGGATACTACTCTTAAATCTATAACTACTCATTATACAGTTGCAGCTACTAATAATAGCTATGCCAACGGTGGTGTTGTTACTTTTGTTACAGCTCCAGCTTCAGGTGTATTTATAACCATAGCAAGAGAAATGGCATTAACTAGTGGGCTTACTTTGACAACTGGTGACACTTTGCCAGCAGAAACTTTGCAATCCCAATTTGACGATGTTCAGAAAATAATTCAGGAGTTAGCTGATAAGGCAAATAGGTCTTTACAGATACCTGTTACAGATAGTACCGCAAGATCAAATGCTATAGATAAAGCCAGTACCAGGGCGAATACGTATTTAGGTTTTGATGCCAACGGTGATCCAGAAACAACAGCTACTATATCAGGCATAACTTTATCAACTGGTGATGAAGGCTGGACCAATGTATTGCAAACAGCTGACGAAAAGAAATGGGTTACCCTTGCAGTGTCAGAAGCTAACCTTACTATGGCTAACAGTACTGCTCATAATAAAGTAAGTTTAATTTTGGTTACCACGGGAAACAGTAATAGAACTATTCTAATGCCTCCGGAAACAGCTACTGGTGTCAGCAATATAGGTAGAAGGATAGCAGTGGTTAAAATGGATGCAGGCACAGGTCAGATTGTTTTGCAGAATGATGCTACTGGATCTATAGCAACCAATGTTGTTAACAGGTATGACATTACACAGTTGGTATGTTTGTCAGCTACTGAATGGGCATCTATTACTGAAAATCCAGTAGTTAATTTAGTCGTTCCCGATGCTGGTACGATAGGTAGTGCTTCTGATGCAGATGCTATTGCAATAGGTGCAGATGGTGACGTTACTTTAACTCAGGATTTAGAGTTACAACATGATGGTGCTACCATATCATTTGGTGGTAATGACGAGGTATCTCTTACCCATGTTCATGATACTGGTCTTTTATTAAACGGTACGATGCAACTCCAATTCAATGATGCCAGTCAGAATATACAAGCACCGAGCGCAGCTATCTTAGATATAAATGCGACAGATGAAATCGAGTTAAACGCTACCCTGGCAGACGTTAATGCAAACTTAGACGTATCAGGTACTGGAGTCATAGGCTCTGCTACAGATTCAACTTCAACTACATCAGGAGCATTAACAGTAGTAGGTGGATTAGGGATAGCTAAGAATGCACACGCAGGAAACTTTAAACTCTTCGGTTCAGTAAACCCTACCCCTGTAGATTTCGGAGTGGTAAATAACTCGACAGGATTTCAAAGTGCTATAGCAGGACTGGGTACAGGTTATGGAGAGTGTGCTGGCGGTGGTAGAATGGTAGCCAGCTATCCTGCTGCTGGAGAACTTGTTATAACCTTTACTAACGCTGGGGTCTATTTACTGTGTATGCAGATGGGTAATGGAACTATGGGTGGAAATGATGTAACTCGTATCGAGTTCAAGGTTGTCTTTGAAAGTGAAACTAATGCTACGGTAGTTGATCTGGGTTTTTCAGGTAATGGTGACGACAGAATATTCGCATTAACAAGTGACAGTCATACAGGTGGTAATATGTCAGGCAGTGGTTGGTATAATGTGACAGCAACAGCAGGGCAACTAATACGAATGAATCCGCAAGCTGAGTTTACTACTTCAGATGATGGTGAAGATATTAATCAGAAAATTTTTACGGCCTTTATGGTATGGGGGTGATATGACAAACGCGGAGCATCAGCGAATAAGAAGAGACAGTATACTCAAGGCAACAGACTGGACAGTGCTACCAGACAGTCCGTTCACTGGAAGTGCCTTGGCTTCATGGAAAACATTTAGACAGGCTCTTAGGGACATACCTGATCAGGCAGGTTTTCCTGACAACATAACGTGGCCGAGAAGAACGTGATTATAAAAAACAAACCTGCTATGACAGAGGTTGAACAGCAACTACTACAGAGGATGCAACGTCTGGAAAAGGATGTGCAGAATCTTAAAGAACAGGTTAAAATTATGGATAAACGAAAATCTTAATGGAATGGTGGGTTTGCTTATGTATAAGCTATGGATTAATAGCTACACTTATAGTGGTTATAATTAAATGGAACCAGCAGAATTAATTACTGAAGCCTTTAGTGGTATATCAGCAAGCCTTGTTTTAAATCTTTTTATTTTACTTCTGGTCTATGCTGCTTGGACAGCAATTAGCGCCAGGATAAAGGCCGAACTGCTTTATTTAAAAATTAAAGGTAGTTCTTTAGGTTATTTGTCCAGAGTCATCTATGACGACAAACAATACAAATTAACAAATTTAACGAGAATGTCAGTTGAACTAACCAACACAGACCATAAACTGTATATTCCAATTTCCCAATGGGAGACTCTTATTAAAAAAATTCCAACTCAGTGAGGAGCAATAATGATATTACAAACAGATAAAAGACTCGCAGAAGAAAGACCTCCGATAAAACCTTACGGCTGTGCTTTCATGTCTATGGCTTACAATGCTAACAAGTATCACGGTTACGAGCTTGGTATACCTCAAATAGTTGCAGCTTACGACGATTGTGTAGAGGAAAGAATTATGAGTTCTGATTGTTTCATACACAGCTGGCACGGTCTTGCTGAATATTTTCGTTTTGAGTTAATGAAACAGGCTCCAGTCCATAGACCAGGTGATTATGTTTGTGAAAACGATGAGTTTGAGATTTTGTTGTGGAGATTAAACAGGGGTCAAGGTAAGGAATGGAGACATTTTGTTGCAGGTAATGGTAAGGGCATAACAACATATGATCCTTGGGGTGTAAGTCTTACTGCTACAACAGGAATTCTTGATAGTAAGAGAATATTTAAGTTGGTCTGATGTGGATAAAAAGATCATTAGTTTTATACTTATTGTTATTGTTGTTGGTATATCCTGCTTCTTCCTCGGAAGTAACAGGCACAGAAACAGCACCGAAGGAATCATCAGTAAGCTCGAAAGTCTCAACAGCGGGCTTAAGTTATCTCTGGAACAAGCTGAAAAACAAAGTATCGGACTTGAGGGACAACTTGAAAGAAGTAGAGAAGAAGCTCACCGACTCAGAAACGGCCTTGAAGGAATCTCAACTGCTCTCTCAGGGCTTGGAACAGCAGTTGGAGAAGGCTTTGATAACCTCGACGAGCTTGACCGAATCATTGGGGAAATTGAAAGAAGACTTAGAGAAACAGGAATCTTTGATAATGGCACTTAGCGCTGAGATCGAGGCGTTGAAGGAACAGGCTGTTTGGTGGTCGATAGGTAGTGGTCTTGCGGGAACACTGCTGGGAATAGTGGTGGAATAATTTATGCCCATGAAGAAACGCACTAGGAAATTTATAAGAAAGGTAGTACAGGCTTCTTTTCCTTTAACAACGGCTGTTATTAAAGCTCGTAGGTCTAACAAAAAGGCATCAAAAGCTCGAAAGGACAAAGGTAATTAATGGCTACTAAAAAGAAGAAACGAAAAAAGCCTCGATACTAACCTCCAGACAAATGACGACAGGTCGTCAGTAAGAGAGTCGGTATGGAATGCTCCTTTCTTATCGACTGCTGTCCTCTTGCTGGCGATCTTTATATTCATCGTAGCATCGTATTAGTACATATACGACAGGAAAGCTGATGATTATGATCATAAGAGAGAGTAATATATACCCCCAAATCATGGTTTTTCCTCCAGTGTAGCTGCTATGTCAAGCAGGTTATCAGCTATGGCATTCATTGCTCCAACTGGTACTTGATAATATGTTATTGGTTTAACTTTTCCTTTTGAATAAGTAGGGCAATCTTTTATCCATTCTACGGTATCTCTAATATAATCATCAGGTGGTGCTTGTATGTGTGGTTCTTTTGAACTCATAAAACCTCCAAGATTTGGCAGCGGAGGCATAGAACTCCGCTACCAAGGCACAATAAGATATATCTCCTTATAATTAGTTGTTTTGCCATTTCTGGCAGCCTTAACAAGGCTTTTATTCCGAATCAACCCGTTCAGTTTTTTCCGCACAAAAACCGCAAACCCAGCCTTCGTATTCATCGCCATAGTAAGGATACCTGTTTACGTATCTTCCAGATCCTGGATGACATTTAGCATCGCACTCTACGCATATTTCTTTATCAAAAAGGTCTTCTATTTCTTGTTTGGGTTTCATTGTTTGCTCCTAAAAAAAGCGAGGTGGAGGTAAAAAAAGGAGGTACATATGATTCCGTGGGTAAAGGAAGTGATTAACATACAAAACCCTCCACCTCGCTAACAATATTCATAACAGGGGGGAGCTACAAAATCCCCCCTAGACTGAGTAAAACAAAGCCACAAATTATTCCGTGGTAATTGGTTTACGAAACCTGTCAACGACAGGCTATTTTAATAACAGTATATTACTACGTTTTTCCTCCCTGTTGAGGGGTTCTCTGGTAGCTTTAAGGACGTTGGCTTTCCATCCTCGGTGATACGATAACTCGTCGTATGCTGTATCGAGTTTTTCTTTGCATAATTTTGCGAGTGTTTCTGATACTTCGACTTGAGCTGTGAGTGTTGCGAGCTTGTCTCTTGTTCTTGTTTGTGTTTTTGCCCAAGCATATTCATAAGCCTTTCGGTATAAAAAGTACCGACCTAACATAATACACGATGTTACTAAGGTGATCAATACTCCTGCTGACCAGGCATACCACTCAGGTCTAACGTGTAATAATATATATCTAAACCTTCCTATTGAGGGTGCAGGTATGTTTGGTTCAACATAGTTAATGTATAACCAGAAGTAACATCCAGCTACTCCTATACTTGCTCCTAAAACAAGAAAAAATATTCTTGCTAATAACTGCCAAGACCTGACAGGAGTTCGGGGCGTGGCTTTAGCAGTCTTTTTCTTTGGTGTTTTTTTGTAGGTTGATTTGGTGCTTCCGTGGTGGTGCGTACTAACTTCTCGTAACATTTATAACATACTCCCTTGCCTTCATGCAGGCATATCTGAAATAGTTTATTACAGTTTTCGCAATAATCTTCTCTAGTAGAGCTGTCGTAACGTAGTCTACCAGATTTGTCGTAACCAGCAAACAGTTTAACGGCAGCTGGTGGCAGCGAGCTTTCAGTTTTTCTTGTCAGAAAGCTGCTTTCATGTTTGTCTTTTTTGAAGTAATTGTACAAATTGTTATTCCTTAAGGGTTAGAACGTAAGATTTTTCTTATATAGTTTTTATTCTTTAACCCTTCTTTATCTATGACTTCCTTCGCTACTGTTGGGAAGAGTGAGTGTAAGTGTTTTCTGCACATCCAGTAGTCGTTGCAGTCATCTGATACCTGGTATTCAGCTTTTATATTACAGGGATGTTCATCTTCTTCGTAAACAGAATCAGCAGTGAAATGTTTGGAAAACACATACTGAAGATTAAACTCACATTTAAAGGTCGTCTCCTTGTTCAGGTGCTTCCACCTGTAAAATCTTTGCATTTTTATCCTCCAGCGCAGGATTGTCAAGTCTATCTAAAAAGTTTATGAATTCAGATTTGCTATATATCTTTTCTTCAACAAACCGAGTTATCTGATCACCTTTTAAAGAGGTTAGATCAGGTATAAATCTTCCACCATCATAATGTCCAAGACACCGTCCGTTGTAATATATATTTGGGTCGTGTTTCTTTATTGCTTTTTTTATTTTGGCAAAAACTGCAACATCTGGAGGTGATTTGTATTGGCTGTTGTGTTCTTCTAAGACATGTTTTGATAATAGTTTTAAGTCAATGTTAACATCATGAGTTAAGTATTCTAATACTACTGCCCGCATAGTAGGGTTATATTTTCCGTAGTATGCTTCCATTAACTCTACGAAATTTATGGCAGTCATTTGCTGTATATCCCTTTTATGTTATCCATTATCTCCGCCTTAACCTGTTTGTCTCCTCGGTTATCTATAGCTTTCAATACATATGGTTCCATTTTAGGAGTAACAAATGCACTTGGTACAAAAGGTTTGTTCTTCCAGAATTTGTCGTCACCTTCTGTTAGTTCGTAGACGGTTTGTATGTATTGTTCTAAGAAGTTTATAGGATCTTCAGCTCGTGTACATAGATTTACCAGTTCCCACAATTTGGGCACTTCTATTTTATACTGATCTGGAGACCACTTCATTTTACTTTTAGATAAGAATGACATTTTAGCAGCTTGGAATAGATTGTTTTCCAGTGTGCTTTTGTCATCCAGTTTAAAGCGTTTTTCTATATCATTCTTTAGTTTGTTTGCTTTCCTGCTTATTCTTCCTAACATTTGAACTACTTCAACAGCATCTGTTTCGGTTAATTCCTTATGTTCCTGTGGATGATTAAGTTCTGAGTGTGCTATACTTAAACATTCAACGTAGGTGCTATTTTTATATTCTATATCTATATGATTATCTTGAATATTGGGGGTCACATTTGTCAGGGAGTTCTCGGGATCAAAGTTTTCGCTTAATCTTTTGGGCTTTGGTTGTTCTTGCTTGGGTGGTAACATGCTATTTGTTAGCGGGTCATATCTTTCTAACCATCTACTGGCTGTTCTTGGGTCAAACTTGTTAGATCTTAACCATTGTTCAAAGGTAGGTGTACCGTTGTTAGATAGATCTGTACGTTTACCAGGTTGCGATAGCTTTATTCTTGCTACCCATATCTGTTTACAAATTCCAGCAGTAACAGTTCTGAAATTCTTTATACTTTCCTGAAGTTCTAATCCAGCTTCATTGTGATCCCAATTTTCGGGTACTGTTCTGTCAGATATGACAGGAAGTTTGTCTAAAAAGTCACTCATGTTTAAAACACTCCTTTTTTACTGAGCAATATTTGCTACATTTTTTTCCGTCCCACGTTTCGTGTGTTGTACATTTAGATGGTATTATATTGGTTTCCATAGCTTTAGTCAGCGCATCTCTTTTAGCTTCAAAGTAGTCTATAACATCCTTATTAGGGAAGTTTGCTACTGGTTTGAAAAAGGTTTTATAGTTAATCTGATTAAGTCTAGCACCCAACGTGCCGCCATCTCTTATTATACCGTATAGCCAGCAAGGTTCATCTGGGTGTAATTCAGGGTGGTCAGGTGTCTCCTGAGCCAGTATACGGTACATGTTCAATTGCATGGTATAGTCGAACCATGCGCTTTCAGAAGTTACGGGATCATCAAGGGTTTTAGCTTTGTAGGATGCTATAAATTTATAGTCTACAATTCTATGGTAGCCATCATAAGGTTCTACCAAGTCTCTCTGACCCGAGACACCGCGTCCATGCAAACGTACTTCAGATGATAAGTTTAGTTTTTCTGCTCCTTGCTCAAGTATTGCATGACCCGCAGTGCCGAAGATAGCCCATACTCTATCTTCCAGTTTCACATCATAGTCGGTGGTTAGCTTTAAAAACTCTTCACGAGTTCCATTAAGACACTGTGTAACCGACGGTGTCCCCTCCCAATTTCTTTCATCTATTGCCTGCACAATATAAGAAAGAGGAAAGAAGCGTTCCAGCTTACCTTCCTTGAGAACTTCATCTACAGTGTATTTTTTTCTTTTGTGCTTTATGTATCTTATCGGCATATCAAAGCCTCTTGAATTTTAGGGTGTCTTTTTAAAAAGGCTTCCCTTTTATCACATTCAATTAATGACCATCGTCCTTCAGGTGGTGACCAGGAAGGATTAGACATATGTAGGTTGTGACATACACCGTAAAGATTCCATAAAGAATCTATTAGTAGAGGAAATCTTTTTCTATTAGGTTTAGTATTGTGTATATGTGCGTGGTGCAGTTCTTCCATTTCTTCTACTAAGTCTTGCGAGAAGGCTATCGAACATAGGCCGTTTTGCCTTCTGTATATATTAGCGTATCTTTTTAGATATAGTTCTTTTTTCTTATCCAAGGTAGCTCCTTGGTTATTTTAGCATTATTTTTCTTTTAGGTGAATTCCAAGCTCCGCTGCTATTAAGTGAGTGAGTTCTATCAGTATTGCAGCTTCCGTACTGTTAGCTTCTCCTTCACTTTTTGGTACAACAGATCCGAGAATGTTTTCATAAGGATATCCCATTTCATCTACTGCTCGTTTTTTTATAGCTAGTTTGGCTAGTTCAAACGAATTTCCTGTCGCTTCACATATTTGTCTGACATGACCATTGAAATGGTTGCATTGTGAATTTTGTCCTGTGCTTCTAGGTTTTCTGTATGGTTTAATAGACACCTTATAATGTTGTTGGTTTTCTTTTTTGAGTTTTTCTACAATACCACCATGTTTCCAGCTTTCTGGAGTTTCCAGACACAGAGTATTTAAGGCATATGTTGTTTCTCTAAAAGAAATTCTTGTTCTTGGTATTATTAATTCGGTCATTAGTTAAACCATTCGTCTCCCAGTATGTGGCTTACTACTTCTTTGAAATTTTTTACATCTGTTTTTTTATTAGACTTTTCTATCAATCTTTTTACTTCCGATTGTATGTATTCTCCTTGATAGCCATATTTACCAGTTGTTATATCGGCAAAGGTTTCAAAAAGAAAATTGAAAGATTTAGCTATATACTCAGACGAGTAATGTTTTTCCAATTCTTTTGCTGATGCTTTTATTGTAAACAAAAGTGATTCGAGTATAGTTGTTATAGCTCTTCGAGCTGTTTCTATGTCTAGTTCGGCCATTCTTGTTCTCCATCTATTACTTCAAGAGGTTTCCACCCTCCTGTTAATTTATTTATATAATCAGAAAGATTGACTGTATCTTTTAGGGAAGCTATCGGTTTGATTTCTTCACCTTTAAATACTTTTTCATAAAATATTCTTTTCATTTCTAAAGAAGTTTCCATAAAGAACTTTCTATTTTTTTCGTCCATTATCCATGCCATATGCAAGAGAACTGCATTAAGTTCGATAGAGTGTTCTTCTAATGACTTCATGATATTTTCATGTTGTATTTCGAGTTCTTCTCCTGGATCAATTCCAGTATTTTTTATACCTTGGTCTATTGCTTTATCTATTGTTGCTATAAGAAGTCCTTCTATTAAAATGATTAAAGATTGTTCAACAATTTTCCTGTCAGGTGGCATATTGAAGTATTCTTTTTCATCTTCTGGATAGGGATTGTTCAAAATATCTCCAGTTCTTTTTTAGGTTCTTTAAGCGGATCTTCTATTTTCACTACTTCTTTGCCGTCGAATACGTTAGCTATTTCTTTATCTGTAACTCCTTTGACTGGTTTTCCAGTTATGTAGCTACTTGTAGGAGTTCTAAGTTTTGGAGGATTCCATTCTATCCATATATTTTTCCCTGCCGAATTTATTTTAGCGTTATATTTACCTTTGTCGGTAACTATACCAAGATAGTCAGAGTTCCATCTTTGCGCTGGCACATAGAGGTAACGTCCTACACCAAACTTAACAGCAGCTCTTTTAAAAGCATCAGATATACCACCTTTAGTAGATTCTATGTTGGTTTCTTCTGCTCCGTCAGTGCGGTATACCCATCCAACTGGGTCACCAAAGAAAACTCCTATGGTTGCAAGGAATCCTCCTTCTATTTGCTGATAAGACACGGTCCATCTTGCTACCGTTAGAACGTCATCAAGTCTTTGTTCAACTTGTTTTGCGTCTAAGTAGGGAACTACTTTTATCTGCGGTTCTCCTTGTCCGTTTACTCTAGAGTTCTGAACTCTCCAATGTATTTCGTCTTCGGGAAATGGCGCTGCTAGTTTAGCAGATGCCTTTCTTATGTCTTCAAGTTTCATCTTGATTTCTCCTTTATTCCTTACCTTGATCCATTTCTTCCATCCATTCCTTTACCTGATTAAAGAATGGCTTGTCGCTGTTCGTATCCTTATCTACCCCAGCACCTAAGCAGTGGTCACACGCTTGGTAAGGTTCGTCTACGTGCGGGCCTGTCTGACATCCAGTTTTATGATTCATGTCCCCAGTGCCCATACACATAAAACAATCATCATAGTCGTCACTGACATCCTTACAATCTATGTAATCCATCTTTATAAGAGCTGGATTTATTCCATTCTCTTTAACGAACTGTTTCAGTAGTTTCTGTTCTTGATGGAACGGATACGACTGGGAAGGTTCATCATTAAATCCTCTAAAGATTGGCTTATATATGTGGTTGTTATCCTCATCTAAAGCTGCCTGAACTATTATTTCGTAAATCATTCAAGCGACGTTCTCTTCTTTTGGTGTGTCTTCTTCTTCAACTTTTTCGAGAACACTTAACCCTAGTTTTTCTAACATTAGAGTAGTAGCTCCTAGTTCTATATAGTTGCCATTCACGTCACAATAGTCACTAACGTGAGCTTTTTTAAGAGTGGTATTTAACCAATTCCATTCCGATCTGAAATCGTCTTTATTTGATAATGTTCTTTTTTCGCTATCAGAAAGTTCATAGGATATACAAACTTCGCTTAGACATTCTGTTATATTCTCATAATCTGTTTTATTCATTCTTAGACCATGAAGTCTAAATTCGTTTAAACGTTGTAGATGTTTGTCTATAAAATCCTGTTCCCAGGAAGCATCGCCTTCGTAATATTTTTTAGTGTAATATTGTAATTCATAACTAAATTTTACTGGATGTAACTTAAGATTTTTTAAGTCCATTTTATTTATCATGTCAAAACCCATGAAATCTTTAAACATAGAAGTTATTGCCTTGACTCCTGATGTTACAGCTATATCCCAGTTCTTGTGAACGCTTCCAACGGTATTAGCACCTGTTGTAAAATCCGAATCACCATACGGAATGGATGGCTCTCCATTCCAAACATTGCTCCTAGTTATTACCATGTTTTACTCCTTTTTTTACCACGGTTCCTCTTCCGTGAAATCTTTAATTGGGTCTTTATCTAAGACCTCTCCTTTGGATGCGTGGTATCCTTCACTCACTTCAGCATCTTGTGCTCGTGCTTGAGGACCACACATTTCGTGAACCCATATCGATTTACCTTTTTGTTCGGATAGTTCGTCGTCCTTGTTGATTAAGGTAACTCCAACCTCGAATGTTCCATTGCATTTAAAACATCGCCCTGGATACTTAGCTGTTACTGCCATTAAAATAATTCCTCCTGTGAATTAGATTGTTTAAGTATTTTAGTTTCTTTTTTAAATTTTTTGAAATGTTTTTGTGGATGTGTGCATTTCTTCTTTTTATTCCAGTGAAGGCAGCGTTCTAAAATACACATATCTGCGTTAAAAATAGGGCATTTATGGTTTAATAAAGACATATTCAACTCCTTTGGATGTAACCTCCAGACATATTGACATGAGGTTAAAAAAATAGTAGAACAGCGTGGGAGTTGATCAGCTCCCACTAAGGTCGGTAGTTCCATGATGATGAGGACATACATGCCAGATTCAAACTGGCTGACCGTTCAGTTCTAAAGGTATACTACGTCG
>VTLG01015805.1_pt1 | contig 21728 bp, 32 predicted proteins | sample 4694571 | NCBI WGS metagenome assembly VTLG01 (sample SAMN12604809, study PRJNA352737) | marine metagenome | biome: ENVO:00000447; feature: ENVO:00000209|ENVO:00000569|ENVO:01000036; material: ENVO:00002151; isolation source: viral sequences binned using virsorter ... | reverse complement strand
TGATGGTCTTTGCCATGTTGCCTTACGTTCTGATTTTTCTCTTGTGTCTTCTGTGCGTGAATCTCTATTAGCCATTTAATGATTCCTTCAATAATTGTTGCGCATATTGTTCAGGGGTAAGCCCAAGCCTCTTTGCGAGAGAGATCTGGGTAGAGGTTAATTGCACCTTGCGTGGTTTTTTTGCACTTCGATTAACCGGGGCAACCACGTTACCAGCAGTGCGTTGAGGTGCTTCTACCTCTTCTGTCTCAACACTCTGCTTGTCTTCTTTATCATCTGATGTGAAATAGCTTGGGAACGCTTTTCTAAGCGAGCTATCTACTCTTTGATAATACTCATCTGGTTCTAACAATGGATTAATGCCTGCTTTTACTAACTTAGCATGAATACCATGAGCATATCCTGTCATCTCTTCATATCCATCTTTGTTAAACCAATCATTTCTTTCAAGCCACTCTTTATCTTTTCCGGTTGGCTCTTTAACTTTTGGGGTAGCCGACTCCTGTGGAGGAACATCAGAAATCGGCTGGGTTCTTACCTGTGGTTTATAATTATCAACTCTATATTTTTCATTCTGTATATTACTTAATTTTTCTTGCGCCTCTACCAATTTATCAGGATCACCTGACTCATAGGCTTCTTTGTATTCTTGTTTTGCTTTTGCAAGCTGCGCATCAACTCTGCCTTTTGCTTGCTCTACAAGAACACTTTCCCCATCGTCTAAGGTTTTTCTTAACTTTTTATTTTCTTCTACGAGTCTCTGTGCATGAGCTACAGCCTCATCACTTGTTCTTTTGGCTTCTTCTTTTTGTCTTCTTTCTTCGTGATACTCGTATTTAAGTTGTTTAATCCTTTTTTGCACATCACCTTTATATCCCCTTATCTCATCTTCATCAGGTATATCTGGCTCTGTATTTTCTGCTCTTTTTGGCCTATTTCTGTCTTGTTCTGGTGTGTCGTCTACAACCTCAATCTCAACAGGATCTTGATTTAATTCTATAGGCTGTTCTTTTGTCTGCTCTATATTATCGTCTATCTGAACTTCTTGTTCTAATTTTTCTGCTGTATTTTCCATTATGCCCTCGTATATTCTCTAGGATCATCAACGACAGCCTCTACTGTGTCATCGTTAATCAGTCTAAATTCTTCGCCTCTTAGTTTAAATCTTGTTCCAGAATAAGATCTAAAAATAACAAAATCACCTTCTTTACAGTATGGTCCGTCAGGAAACTTCTCTGTATCTTTGTACGCAGCTTCTCCCAATGCGATAACCAAACCTATAATAGATGCGGTCTGTTCTAATCCTTTTAACTTATCTGGAATAATAACACCACCTTGAGTTTTTTCTTCTAACTTAGGTATTGCTATTAATAATTTATAACCTTTTGGCTCTGGTAATTTACGAGTGGTATCTTCGTCTAGTTCTATCTTTTCTGCAGAGTACATCTCTGATCCTTTTGCAGTGATTTAGGTTCACAGTTACCTTGCAGGCTTTAACGCCTGAATATCGTTATTTTAAATATACACAACTATTGACAAGATTGGAACCCCTAATCCTCAATAAATCTTTTTTCAGTCTCTTGCAGCAGCTCTCTGGCAATAGACAAACCTTCGATTTTTCCGACAAGTCTTTGATATTCTTCGAAATTACTAGGTCTGCCGGATGACAAATGGTCAGTGACAGCATCCATCTCCTCCTGTATTTTTTTTATTACTGGTGTGTATATAGTTTCATTTCTACTCATTTTGTAGTTGCTTTGCTGCTTCCATTACTAACTTTGCTTCTTCTTTTTGATCTTTTGAAGCATCTGTTGCTAATTTAGCTGCTATTCTCACACCCTCTCTTCTATCTTCTGACTCTAATCTTTCTGTTTGTATCTTCTCGTTATTTTTTGCTTTCAAAGCATCAAGCTCCAATTTAGCTAAATCCATTTGTTTTTTATGCTCAAGCTCGTCTTCTTTAATTTTAAGTTCTCTCTGTTGTATTTGAGTCAAAGGATCTTGTTGTTGCTTTAGAGCCTCTTGCTGTTGCATTTCTGCGGTGTTTTGCTGCAATAGTTTTTCCGCAGCTTGCGCAGTGATTCTTGAAAGCTCTTCTTCTGTATCTTCTGGAAGTGGCTTTTCCTCGTTAGGCATTGCGACACCTAGATTCTTTTCTATTTCTTTTCTATACTGAAATGCTACATGCTCTGTAATATGTGCTGACAAGGCTGCCTGTATGGCTCCTGCAAAAGGCGATTGACCTACAATCTCTTTAATCTTTGGATCGTTTGCTGCTGCCATGTGAACCTTAATGTGTGCCTCGTGATCTTGATACTTAAACGCTTTTACTGGCTCTTGTTTTAACATTGCCATGTTCTCTGTTACTGGATCTGATGGTTTAATATCATCTGGTAACTTAATGATTTCTTTAGCGTCTTGTATTCCAAGAACTTCTAACATCTGTCTGTGAAGTTTGCCCATATCATAAAGCTGTGGCGCTTGTTGCGCTAACTGAAGAGCAGCCTGATATTGCATTACCCTTTGTGACATTGTGGCTGCATTAGGATCTGACACAGGTATAACATCAACTCTGTCATCAAAATCTTTTGTTCTATCAAAGTCACCTTCCGTCTCATAAGCGTATACGCTGCCCATGTAATCACGAATAACATTTGATAATAATCTTAGCTCATTTTTTAAAGCTGCGTGTAACCTAGCCTGAACGCCAGACATCACTTTCATAGAGCGCTCCATAAGAGCAAGAGTTGTTCCTACTGGTGCTTGGGCGTTGATGTCTCCAACTTGTATATCCGCAACGGAGCCAATCCTTCTCCCCTCGTCAACGATATTTCCAAGCAACTGGTACAAGACCGAGCTTGGTTCTTTGTAAGGAATGAAAGTAATAGCGTCACGTATTGCACCACCCGGGACATCAACGTCACGGAACTCACCCGGCATGAGAGGCGAATCATCACCTTTGATACGAAGACCCCTAGCCTTAAGACCGGCTGGTAAGTTCGAGAGCGTTCCTGCATCGATAAGTTGTCTGAGGATTGATGTTGCACTTTTTGCGAGTCCTCCGATGAGGTGTATAAGTCCTGTACCGTAAAAGCCCAACCCGGGGAGATACCTATAGTGGACAAAGTATTGTCTCTTTCTTTTCTTTTTATCGTCTTCATAATAATTTCTCCTGATAGATAATATTGTTCTTGAAGATTTATCTATCGTGATAACGTATGGTCTGGCTATGCTGTCTTCTTCATCAAAAGGTTCTGGCATTTCCATATCTACGTGCATTTCAAGTAGTGTGTGTCTATCGTCATCTTCTATCGTAGCTGACTCTCCGTCTAGCTCGTCATACTTTTCTTGTATGTCTGACATATCTGGCTCAGGGTCAGGTAACTCTATATCTCTGTAAAAACCATTATCTTGTAATTTCGCTATGTCATTTGATGATTTTTTCATAACGTGAGTGTATCTCTCGCATGTCATTAAATCAGATGCACCATAGGAAACAACAAAGTCTTCTGCTGGTACAAACATAGCACATGGTCTTTCCATTATAGGATCATAATAAACTTTTTTAAACGCAGATCCTGCCAAAGGTAACTTAAATAACATCTGCTCTGTTTCGTCACGATACTCTGTCATCTCTTCTGTTAGCAGGTAGTTCATCTCATTTTCTACTCGTGCAGCTTGTTCTGTTTTCTCAACAGACATCTTTCCAACTATCTTTGTTCTAACAGGGCCAGATGCAGGAAATATCTCTCCCATAGCCTGTGCTTGAAATCTGACTATTGATTCTGTAAGTATAGGATGAAACACACCGGATGAACCTGCCCACGGCTGCTGTCTTTCTTCTATCTTCATGCCAAGAAGATCTAAACCTTTCACATAGCTTTTTGCCCATTCACTTCTTGATTGCCTGTCTGAATTAAAACTGGATATTAATTCGCTTGCCATAGACTGTAGATCGGCTTCATCTATTTGATCTGCCAAGTTTGCATCAAAGCCACCTGACATAATTTCTTCTACTTGTTCTCCTGTGAAATCTATTATCATGCCACCATCTTCTGTTTCTATAGATACAGAATCAGGATTCTCAACTTCTATGCTAACATCAGGTTCTGCCATTTCTTTAAATGTAGTAGCCGGTGTCATAACCTTTTCTATAGCCATGATAATCTCCTATTTCATTCTCTCTAAAATTCTATCGATCTTTTCTTCTAACCTGTTAATAGCAACGGTCACATCATCACGCTTTGCGTAATCCTCTCTGGTTTTATTTAATAAGATATCAATTCTTTTTACTTCTCTTGATTGTGTTGCCAAGAACCATCCTCCACCTAATACGATTATACCCATCAACCCATCGATTATATGTACAATATCCATTAATAATACTCCACAGGCCTTCTGTACTTAGGTTCATCATCCCAATCATCCATTGCGGTCCGTATCCAACCACCCTGTCTGAATCTTAACAGTGCCTGTGTAGTGGAGTCAACCAAGTCATCGTGATCTCCTGTAGGAAATGATGCACATTCCTCTATCACTTCATCGGCCCACCTAGTGGGTGGACACCAAATAACACCACTAGCAAATAAGTCTGTTACACTGTTAACTCTTGCTATCTTATCCTGTCCACGGCTCGGTGTAAACTCCGTAACTGGTATTCCCATCGCTCTAAGCTCAAAAATTAAAGGTGAACCTGCCGCTTTTGCCTCAATAATCATTTGATCTGGCTCGTATTCCCAGTATTTTTCATATGCTGCACGTTTTAAATCGGGAAATTCTAGTTTTTCTTTAAATGCATCGAGTAATATTAGATTTGGCCTGTCTGCACCGTCATCATCAGATAAATAAAAGATTCCCCAAGTGGTGCAGGCGCTATAATCTGCCCTTTGTGTCTTTAAAAACGCTGTATCCCACGATTGTATGATGGATTCACATGGTGGAAGGTCATCTTTTTCCCATTCTTGCCACCATTCACGCTTAATTAGCGCCCCTTCTTCGGATGTTGGGTCCTGTTGGTACTGTGCGTTCCATTTTGCCACTGGTAATTCAGCTCTGAGAGCGTCTAACTCTGATCTTTTCCAAAATTCTGGCCATAAAGTCTTGTTTGAAGGCAATATTGCAGGCAGTTGTATCACTTCCCAATCGTTAGAACCCTCTCTTTCGATAGATTTATTAATTATCTGCCCTGTCAAGTCTCTTTTAGACCATCTTGTCATCACAAGTATGATGGCGCCACCCGGCTGGAGTCTCTGCCTAGGTCCCGATGTATACCATTCGTAAACTTTATTATAAACTTCTGGGTTATACTCACCCATTGTGGCCTCCTGCTCGGAGTGGGGGTCATCAATTATCAAAATATCAGCACCTTTTCCTGTCACTGCACCGCCAACACCTATGGCGAAGTAGTCACCACCTTTGTTTGTGTTCCATCTACCGGCTGCTTTACTATCTGTAGATAATTCAATGCCTGAAAATACATTTTGGAAGTCTTCGTTCTGTATTAAGTTACGAACTTTCCTGCCAAAACCAACAGATAACTCTGCAGTGTGTGCGGTCTGTATAACTTTCTTTTCCGGATACTTTCCTAAAAACCATGCTGGGAATAAATAGCTCGCAAATTCTGACTTGGTATGACGGGGTGGCATATTGATGATCAGTCTTTTCAAATCACCCCGGGCCACTTTCTCAAATGCCTCTGCCATTATCTCATGGTGCTTGCCATGAATAAAAGACGGCCACATAAGTTTAACAAAAGATAAAAAATTATCTCTTGCGTCTTCTTTTTCTTTTACGGATTCGTATTCTTCTACTAGTGCCAGAATCTCTTTTTGCTTCTCTGGCGGAAGCTCACTAATCTTATCTAGATTATCTTTTAAGATATTAGACAGATCATTCATTATTGCTCCACACTTCAGGAGGTCTGCTCTCTACAATCTTTTTTGCCAACTCAATCATCCACAAACTATCCTCTGTTTCAACTGAAGATGAAACATGCAATACCCTATCACCACTTTCATCAGTGGTCCATCCTATTACGAGAGCATCTTCTAACTCAAATTCTTCTATTATTTTAGGAGATTTTCTGTAATCACTCAAGGTTACAATATTGTCTGACAAATAATTGTTCCTTTACAATATTTATAAATATAATATTTATAAACTTCTATAGGATATTAATAAACTTCTTTAGGATATTTATAAATATTAAAACAATAAATTTTATTTATACTATTTTTCAATAAATTTCAATAAAAAAAGAATCATATAGGCATTTTTTTTTAAAGTTGTTATTATTTTACCTATATTTACCTCTATTACTTTTTAAAAAGTGTACCCCTTTGTTAAATTTTAGTATTTTCATGTGCAAAATCATGTACGTGTGTGTGTAGCCACGTCTGTGTGTCGGGGTGGGTAGGGAGTGGGTGGGGTTAGCGACTAACAAAAAAAAGTTTAGACCGGACACATTAAAAGAACTTATCGTTCCTAGCTGTAAAGAACTTATCGTAACTAGCTGTAAAAGTTTACGTAACTTTTTATTTGGAAATTATACTGTTTAGCTTGTTCAGTAATTCATTCTCTATTTCTACTGAAGACCTATCACGTTTATCATCCACCTTTAAAACATCAGTAAATAATCCATGATGCTTTCCAAGTAATTCCAAACCTTTCAGCCGGACTGCATCAGTTACATTCACATCATCAGCCATCTTTTCTATCTTCTGTAATATTACGTCACTCCTTTTGACGCTGTCCATGCTATGCAATTGCTGTTTATGCTCTAATAACTTATTTATTGTTAAGGTTATGTTAATGTCTGCTCTTAGCTTAGATGCCATTGCTCTTAAAGAATTACCTTTAGTTTTTTCTGATACATTATAGTTGTTACGATATGCATCAATATACGTCATATCATTGAATACAATATCCCTACAAAATCCCATTTGCTTTGCTGTCAATTCTGATCCAATAACTTTAGAATTTTTACTCTTATCTTTTTTCGCATTGTTATCACTTACCAATTTTAATTTAGGTTTATTATCTTTTTTATCTGACATATTTTTATCCTCAAAAGTTTACGTAAAGTTTTAATATCATGTTCCTTAGACCTGCGACCTTTACCAATGATAACACTTTATTATCTTTGTTTGTAGTCTCATTTCGTGAAATATTCATTGCTGTCGATTTAAGCCTCATACAGCACATGTAAGCATTTTAGGCTGTATTACTACCTAAAAGTAAGTTTCAGCGTTTTTGTTGTCCACCTTGGATTACAGAGCATTTTGGTAAATAATAGTAAATAATAGTAAATAATGTAAACTTTACACTTGTATTATTGTTCTAAAAATCATATATAAAGGGTACAGCCTCTGTTTGGCAACTCGTTTGAACTGTAAAGCAAACATCCCTTTCTGACCTACATGGGAAACTAGGCATTAAGGAAAGCAACTGAAAGAATGTAAGTTGTAAGTACTAGAAAGGCAAGAGTGATACAGCCCCCACAATTCAGTCTGATGAGGACAGCGATATGGGCTAGTAGTTTCTCACGAGTTTCCAAATAGAGGTTGTAAAATTTCAAATCAATCAAACAACAATGGAGATCATTATGATTAATTTTAAAAGAGTGCATGTCAAAAAAGAAACAAGAACATTAAAGCATACAGATTTTAGTTGGGATTATTATCTTGATTATGTTGGTAGGTACAATGGAGACAAACTTATTGGCATCAGTAAACATGAAAGAAAATACTTTGATACATCCAATGGAATTAAAGGTGGTCTTTACATGAACAATATCAATAAGTTTTCAAATACTTTTCAAAAAGCAAAACAATTATTGGAGAACAGCTAATGACTATTAAACAAATGATAAACAAAGCTAAAAAAATATATGGTCACGTAAAAATCAATGATACTGATGGCATTTATGTCAGACTACAAAAAACAGATTTGTTGTTACAGCTTGAAGATCGTGAGGGATACAACATATTCCCACTTATTGATAATTTTGAATTTAATAAAACAACCAAAGAATTATGGATCAACTAAAATACAGAGGGGCAATAACTTGCCCCTCAACTGTCATCAAGTGTGTGCTTGATCTGATGAGACCAAAAGGTCGAAACAGTTAATCAACAATGGAGACAATCATGAAATTAGAAATCAATGAAAAGCAATTAGCACTATTAAATCAGATGGTATGCAAAGCTATACAAGATGTTCAATACATCCAATGGAGCAATACACCGGAGGCTGTAAAGAAATATAACGATGGTGTCTTGGATAATCTTCAAGATTTGGAATACAAGATCAGAGCCAAGCAAGGCGATCCGGATTTCAAATATTGGCTCGATGAAGATGATACAAAAGATCTTGATCCAATAGGTGGATGGAATGTTCCACAAGAAAAACAGCCTAGCTGATGAGACCTACTGAGGTCGAAACATTGAGCAGTACTTACTGCTCTTTGTCCTAGGATAAACAATTAACCGGAGTACTTAATGCCTAATAAAAATATAAATTTATCTCATGATAAATATAACTACAGTAAAAAAGAAATTACTGCTCACACTAACAGTATTAAAAAGATGGTTCGTAAATGCATGAACCACCTAAAGAAAAAAGAATACGAGTTAGGAATAACAACTGCTGATGTTGATAGAGCAGTACGTGTAACTAAGGTTATTAATTCTAAACGTGCCGGTGCAACAAATGCATGTGCATACAGCATCAAAATTAATCTTAGTTATTGGCAACACCTAGATGAAAAACATTATCACAGAGAATATAAAAGCTACGATAGTGATCCTCAAATAGGTGGTAGAGTATGCCTCAATCTAGATCATACATATCTTATAAGTGTCAGCCATGAGGTTGCCCACCATGTACAGTTTTACAAAGGTGCTAGGATAAAGAGATTTAGAAACAACTACAGCAGACCACATGGAGATTGTTTTAAAGCAATCTACAGATATTTAAGAAGAGACCTAGTTAATCCTATCATTGATAAGGACATACTAGACAACGACAACCAACCTAAACAAACTGCAACAAAAGGAGATACCATAATGCAGAAAACTAAATCAATCATTGCTGACGATGTCGTTAAGCAATTAGCTAAACAAGAGCAACAGCACAACCTTTTAAAAGGATCTAACAAGCAGAACTCTGCTGACATGAGTGCTATTAGATTGGATCAGTATGCGACAGCAATGATACCAATTAATTCAATACCTAGATCTGATACCGGTAATATTTCAGAGGATGCGACCAATGAATTATTAACTACATTTCAGACAAGATGCGATATGACAAAAGGTCAAGCTGACTTGTTCAAAAGAAACTGTGTACTTTTTACAAACAAGCATGACCTACCATCAAGCAATCTTACCAAGACCTACATCTTGGATCTGTTTGCTAAGTTGGATATCAAATCCCAAGCTAGTTTGATTAATCACAACAAAGGAGAGGATGTTAAATCTCCATTGGATACAATCATCGATAAGCTAGTAGGTCTGAAGACTAAGACCGGTAAGCAAAGAGATGGTTTGATTATGTCAGCAAAAGAACTTGAAGAGTTCGAGGTCAGACTAAAGAACAGATTTGAGATTGCTGACAAAGGTAGGAAAGCAATTGATGATGCTGAGAAAGAGCAGAAAGTTGTAGACGATACTGTTGAGGCTTTACTCTCTTAATCAAATGCACAAATTGAGGCACGATTTATTTCGTGTCTCTGCTTGTTCATTTGAACAACAACGACAATAACTAGAGGAGATGCCATTGTCACAGAAATACAAAGAATTCATATTCCCTTGGAATTATGAGTGTCGTTTTCCACAGAAAGAAAAAGCTGTGGAGAACTTTATACAAGAGCAGTTACAAGATCTTACTAATGATCAAGTAATTGAAAAAGTGGTACAGCATTATGGATCAGAATACAAAGATCTTGCTGTATCAATAATTAATAAATTTATCAATCAATCTAAATAAGGAGTATCGTTATGCGAATACATGAAATGAGAACAGCAATCAAAAGCTGTATTATGAATAATTGGAGAGTAAGAGCCAATGGGGGCAGTAAGGATAATCTAGTTCATCCTTATGCTGAGAGTGGTGTTGGTCAAGGCAAGACAACATCTGTCAGATCATTGGTTACTGATCCGGATTTATTATCTTTGGCTAAAGAATTATTTGGCTACGATAAAGACAAGCTAGGTTTTTTAAACTTTAGCTTGGCACAGCTAGATCCTAATGAGTATGCCGGTTGGTTAGTACCGGCTAAAGATGGCGAAAGCATGAGAAGATTACGACCTATGTTTGTGCCTACTGAGGGATGTGGAATTATATTTGCTGACGAGGTTGCTCAAGCAAACCAAGTTCTGCACAACCTATTTGGTCAAGCTGTGGATGAACATCGTGTTGGAGATTTTATCATTCCGGATGGATGGGTAATTGTTTCAGCCGGTAATCCTTTATCTGCAAGAGCCGGATCTAATAAGTTGCCATCACAACTTGCTGACAGATTTGATTTTCTTAATCTTGAGGTCAATACTGACGATGTATTAAGTTACTATGCATCCAATAATGTAGATCACAGAATTACATCATGGATTAAGTTTGATGATCAGCATCTGCATAACTTTGATGTATCAGCAACCGGTAATGCTACACCAAGATCTTGCCAACGTGCCGGTGTTTTAATTGGCATGGATATAGATCACAGCACATTACGAGGCATGTTGAATGGTCAGATTGGCGAGACAGCATCAGCTAGTTTAATGGCTCACATAAAGCTATATGAAAAGCTACCGGATTTTGACAGCATTGTTAAAGATCCTAGTACTACACAAATACCGGAAGATCGTGGTGTTTTATTTGCTTTGTGTGGATCACTAGCTAGTAAGATGAACATGACAAACTGTGCGAGTATCCTAACTTATGTCCAAAGGATACCGGAGCAAGAGTTCATGGCATTTATGCTTAAAGATGCAGTATTAAGAAACAAGACCTTGGTTACTCATCAAGCTATGAAACAAGTATTAGGATCTCAAGGTAACTTGAAAGATCTATTACTTTAAAACTTTATATCTGTGGTACTGCGTACCTGTAGTGCCACAGACAAAAACTTTACGTAAACTTTTATTGGAGATTTTAATGCAGAATTTAAAATTAGAAGATAAGTTCTCAAAGATTAGGATACAGCTACTATGGGATCGTGACGATAAAGGTCATGCTTTTTATGGTGCTGTCTTAGTCAAGATGAAGATTATCGAAAAGAACAGCATCAAGACATTTGCAACTGATGGCAGAGATATATTCTATAACAAAGAATATGCTGAGAGTTTAGATTTCGAGCCACTCAAAGGTGTTGTTGTTCATGAGGTTGGTCATAGATTTCTTATGCACCATACAAGACAGCAAGAACGTGATGCTGAGATTTGGAACATAGCATGTGATTTATCAATGAACCAAGTTCTTGAGAGATCCGGTTTTGTTTTACCAAAAGGTGCTTTGTTTGATCCAAAGTTTGATGGATGGATGGCTGAAAAGATTTATAATTATATCTATCCAAAGATCAAAGCTAAACAGCAACAGCAACAGCAACAAGGTCAAAATGGTCAAGGCGATCAAGGGGATCAATCAGATAATGGAGATCCAACTTGGTTACAGCCACAATCATGGGGCAACATCGAAGACAATGTTACTGAGGGCATGTCTCAAGCTGAGATCAGCGAAGAAGAGGCTGATGTTAAAGAGGAGATATTCCAAGCTGTTCGACAAGCTAAAGAACGTGGAACATTACCGGCAGAGGTCAAGCAAATGGTCAAGGTTATGAAACGTGCTGAGATCAATTGGGAAGACGTTGTTGAGAGACATCTTGAGGGCGATGTTCCTCATAATTACAGCTATCGTAGAATACATAAAAAGTTCTACTACACTCATGAGATGATTGCTCCAACACTTGAGCATATTGGTGTTGGTCATATTGTTGTGGCTGTGGATAGTTCCGGCTCTGTATCAAATAAAGAGTTGCAGTATTTTCTTGGTGGTCTCAATGCTATGGCATTAGATCTTAAACCAAAATCTGTAACTGTAATTACATGCGACAGCAAAATACAGAATGTTATCAAGTACGAGCAAGGCGATGAAATAAAAATGATATCTGCTGATGGTCGTGGTGGTACATGTGTCATGCCGGTGTTCAACTACATCAAAGAAAATGATCTTGAGGTAGACAGTTTTATTTATTTTACTGACATGGGCATACATGATTTTCCTACAGAAGAACAGCCATATCCGGTTCTGTGGGTAAGTACAGACCTACGTGCTGATAATGCACCTATTGGTCAAACAACCTATCTAAAAGTGGCTTAATGCTACTTTTGGATAAAAACAAGGCTCTAGGAACGTCACACAGAGACGAAACGACATGTCTGTGTGTGATTGTACCTAGGGATTTTAACGATGCTGATATAGGAATGTGTGTTCCTACTGATGATTGCGAAAGCATGAAATCAGCCAACTACTATCATTATATGGAGTATTTTATGATACATAATTTTGGAAAAAAACAAGATCCCAAATCTCAAGAGGTTATAGATCAAAATATTATGATGCATTATCTCAACTTTCTAAACGAGGGATATAAATCATTTGGATTAAACGAAAATCAAAAGGCTAGTCTAGTAAAAGCCGGATCTAATTATTCGTATCATGCAGATGATTTGTCTCAAGAAGAAAAAGAGTTTGTATTGATGTTTACCAAACATAAAGATCATTTTGGCAATCATGGTTTAGACAGCATTTACAATTGTAGTGCTTGGATTAAACAATACAGAAAAGGTCGTAAACTTAAATCTGCGATTTACAGCAATAAGATTGATGGCAAGAAAGTGTTTCGTAAAGAACGTAATTACGAGCATGGTTTCTTTAATGGTCAAGCTGTTAACAGCAAGTATGCTGTACTCACTAATGCCTTTGCTAAAAAATGGTGGGATGACAATATGGCTAGAACCAATGTCAAGATTAATGCTGATGCATTAAGAGCAGAAACAGTTATTAAACCATCTACTGTAGGAAGAGCAGATAATTGGCAGTACTACGAAAGTTTCAATGAGGTCTCTTTGTCTCCATCATGGTTTAAAAATGTCTACATGAAAGGTTTGGCAACCACAATATACAAAAGCAAAACTGCATTTGTTGCTAGTGCCAAGCCTCTCAAAGTTTCTGACAGAATTACAGCTAATGGTCTTGAGGCTTATACTGTTGATATTATTACAAGCCACGATGGTATTATCAGTATGGAGAAAGATCTGTATTATTTGGTTTACCAAACAAAAGCTTGGACAATTGAAGAAACACAGCAAGGCATGGGCAACATACCTTTTAGGGGCAACGACAGAGAAACTGCTCAAACCTACAATAATCGTAGGTATAACATAGCTGAGACCATAAACTGTGCATCCTCAAACTTTAGAAGAGCAGAGAATGTCATGAGTGGCAGAGTTCAGCGAAACATTCTTAATGCAATGGGAGTGTAAAATGGAAGATCTACATACATATTATTATTATGAGCAAAAACAACGTGAGGCATTTAAGAAAAAGTCAATGCTCATAAGAAAAATCAATATTTGGCTGAAAGATGAGATTTCTGATGCCAAATCATGTCATCATGATGACGAGGTAGATAGTCGAGAACTTGGTATTCTTAGTGGCAGATTAGAATGTGCAACCAATCTTTTAGAACAGATAAAAGATTGGCAAGAAGAACTAAAAGAATGGCAAGAAGATAAGGAGAAATATAATGGATAAATTAGACAGAATATTATTATTTCTCTTAGGCATTTGTGTTATGCTTATGTCATTAGTTACTTTGTCTGATCCTAATGGATATTATATGCAGAGTGTAGAGGGCATACTGTTTACGTTGTTCATAGGATCAATTGGTTTAACCATGATACTTGTAAGTTTTTATAGTATCTATTTTAAAGAATAGGGGGAGAGACCACTCCATAATGTGGGCAAAAGTGGATGCCTTTGGTTTATGCATTAACCATACGTCAATGCTGTACATCCCTAAATGCATGTTCCCTCGTATATTTTTATATAACGTGTATCATGGGCAAAACTGAGGTCTCTTTAAAAATGGTTCAGTTAATGTACGGAAAGCCACAAAAAAAAGGCTCTCAGAGCCTCATACAGAGGGGTTGGCAGACCTCTCTGTATGAAACCTACCAAAACAACCTAGATGCTCTGTACGAAGAGTATTCGCTTATTAAGGGGAAATTCACATGACAACAACATATAGCAAAATAAAAGGTAGATCTAAGGGTCACCGGTATCGTAATTCAATAGTAGATTTACAACGTGAACTCTATCAACGTAATGCTAAAATGACACCAAAAGAATTAGGAATGGATGAAAGATTTGAAGATGATCCTAGAGCCATTCGTGAAATTGATGTTGGAAGAGTAGTTAGAAAACCAACTGAGGTTATTAAAGGGTCAGTTAATTCTATTTATAATAGTAATAATGGCGAATAAATTACTCTTACATTACCCCCTACAGTAGTAGACTAAAACTTTACGTAAAGTTTTCACAAAAAAAAAGAGCCAATCGAGGAGATGATTGGCTCTTTGTGTGTAGCATAATAGTTTATGAGAAATAATACTCACACTTAATTAATAAGTGCCACTAAAGCATTAGTCAACTATTTCCCCAAAATTTATAAAACTTTTCTACGTGATTGCATATAAAATCAAAGTTCCCATCCACAGCAATCCATTCATTTTCCCATTTCGTGATTTCTTCATCGTGTATAATTTTTTTAAAAATTTTATATGCTGTTTTGTTTCCAGTATCTTTTACGTAAGAGAAACAATCCATAACTTTTCTTTTTAGCATCATATGTTTCTCGCTCAATCCCTCGTGTGTAGCCTCGATCCTAGGATTATAATTCGATGCTCTAACTCCAACAAAGCCGGATTTGCAATAATCTGCATAAAGCCTATCCATTATTCTATAATTTGCTAATGATATACTATCATGCATGAGTAGCCGATCTAAACATGTCTGATCTAATATCTTTATTCTAGCCTTATTAGTATTGCCTACAAACTCTGCTTTTGCAGTATGTTGTCCATCATATACTCTAAACTCATCGTAATTTTTTTTACTTTTTTTAGAAATCGATGTCTTTGTACTCTTTTGGCTCATAATAATTATTATATTGTTTGTCTTTTGGTTTTGGTTTTAGCATCTTAGCAACATCTGATATTGCATCGTATCTAGATGTAAGTTTATCATATTCTAATTCACATTCTCCAATAGCACCAACCCAAGAAAATCTACATTTCCAAACAAGTATTTCTGTAACATTGCTTTCAGATGGATTTGTTCTATGCACAGTTAATCCAACATCTGATTTACTAAAGAAACTTGCAGAACCGGCAATGTCGTAACCTTTTGGTGGTGGCACAGTTCCATCTTCTCTTCTGACCATCTTTGTTGGATGAGCGACAAACCATATGTGGATGCCATGTGCTTGTGCAAATACTCTAAGTTTTGTTAGCATGTCAGATATCCAATCAGTTTCAGATGTAGTGATATCTTTTGCTATGTAGTTGTATGGATCTATAACACAGCCTCTTATGCCAAATCTAAGCACAGCAGTTTTAAGTCTTTCTAATATGCTGTCTAACGTGGATAGCGATCCGTCTGCTTGATAGAGAAAACAAAAATTATCTGACACAAACTTTTTTCCATTCTGTAATTCTTGTGTAGTCATTCTAGGTGTCATGCCACTAAAAAAAGGTTTGCCAATATACTTGCTGATTAACTTGGCAATGTGTATTCTTGGTTCGTTTTCAAAAGAACAAATACCAAATTTCCAACCTTTTTGTTTAGATATATTTATCATTATTTGATCTACAAACTCTGATTTACCGGAGGATGGATGACCGGTAACAACTGTAAGCTGACCCTCTACTACTGTGTATAGATTATCAACATCTTTGTATCCGGTGCTTGTTCCACTACCAACACCATTTTCAAATATCTCATCTACTTGTTCATAAAAATGCTCTGCATCGTATAAACCTGAAACCGGATATGGGATGGAGTTTTTTACAATATCCTTTAATTTATCTATGCCATGTTTTGTTAATATCTCGTTTGCATCTTTACAATCTTTTGGATAAACAATTTTAAAACATTTATCTTTACCAACTCTTCTAGCTATTTCTTCTTCCATAGCTTGTCCAGCTTGATCGTTGTCCATAGCTATTATTATTTTTTTACAAGTGTCTAGCTTTTCTTTTGAGTTCCAAATGAATTTAAATTTATTATCTTCACGAGGATCTATTTTGCCATCAACAACTTTCATGACAGCACCATGTGGTATCGAAATGCTGTTTGTGTAGCCTACTTCCATAAAAGATAGGCAATCCATTTCTCCCTCACAAATTATTATGTCTTCATCTTTATTTATGTTTTCTACGTTATAAAATTTATCTGCTTTACCAAAGCTAGAAAAACCCTTGTCCGGAAAAGATCTTACTTTGGCAAACTGATACCCACCATTGTTGTTTTGATATGGAAAGACCAAACAAGAAACCTCTTTCTTTATTGATCCAATGTATTGTTTTGTAAATTTTAAACCGGCTTTTTCTGCTGTTTCTTTGGAGATGCCTCTGCTGTTTAAGTATTCTAAGCAATCATTATTTTCTTCAATGCCAATCCATTTATCAGCTACATTCTTATTGATGCTTACAACCTTTTCCTCTTCCACAGATTTTCTCCTCGCCATATTTTCATCGTTGAATTTTATGCCACCATCTTCCCCACAATGCCAACAGTAATACATAATCACATCATCGTGTACTTTTAACGATAATGTTTTTTGCTCTCTCTTTTTTCTTGTATGGGAACAGAATGGGCATATTGCCTTGTGTTGCCCATCTCCTAATTTGTAGGCAACACTTCTTAGTGAGTGTTTTATCTCCATATTAATCTCCTTGCTACACAATTCATAATTATTTTAAAACAAAGAAATCGTCAACAAAAAAATTTCTAGTATAATATTTATAAATATTCTAAAGAAGTTTATATATATTATTTATATATATATTAATATTTATAAATATTACATACTGCATGTTTTGTTTTGAATTACCTTTCTAAGTTTCTCCCCTAAATATCGAGCCACTACCGGCTTACTAGTTAATATTTCTTTTATTAATTTTTCCATCCTATCAGAATTTAAAGAACTTAAATCACATACCATGATGAAATCATCTGATACAATCCATTGACCTACAGCAAGTTTTTGTCTTTTGTTTCCAAGATATGAATCAGAAATCGCTTGGCAAATCACATGTTTCCAAAGTCGAGATTCTGATGTGAGTTCGTGGTGCGTTTCTGTCCAACCCCCAATAAACGATTTTTTGTTTGACTTGTCTGTCATTAACATAAATTTTTCCTTGCATACAATCTAGAACAACACTCTCGTCTAGATCCGGTCTTCTTGATGCATAGTATATAATTAACTCTACTTTCACATTTGTTTCAATAAGATTTTCTAATTGAGGGCATTGCTCTGCGAAACTCTTTTCATAATCCCTAGCTTTTTGAGATTTTATAAGTGCCATTCTTTTACCAAAATGCACTATTTTTCTTGAATTTCCTTTGGATGCCGGTTCTCCATAAACTATGAAATTAAATTTTTTGTTTATATTTATTGACATTATTTTACCTATATATATATTTATAGTAGCATAATAGGAGATTAATATGAAAATTACCAATAAGTTTGGTATGCCACAACCTTTCGTAGACTTTGCCATAAACGACAAATACAGTAAAGGTAAAGCTGACATATCAGTAACGTCATTAATCGATAGTCCAAGAGTTAGAATAATGAAAGATGTCTACAAAGAAGACATTGAAATAGATGCTGTTGACATGGTTTGGGCATTATTTGGAACTGCTGTACATTCAGTTTTAGAACAATCAAATCCATCAAAAGATATAATCACAGAGGAGAGATTATACTCTAAATTAAATGGTTGGATTATATCCGGTGCTTTGGATAGGCAAGAAATAGTAGATGGAGTTTCAACGATAATTGATTACAAGGTCACATCTGTTTGGTCAGTTATTTATGGAAAGGTAGAGTGGGAAAGACAGCTAAATTGTTATGCTTGGCTGTGCAGAGACAAACATAAATTTACTCAGCATAAAGTTGGTGCTTTAAAAATATGTGCGATCCTCAGAGATTGGAACAGAAGAGATGCTGAGAAAAAAGAGAACTACCCTCAAGCACCAATAGTATTTGTTGATATACCTATGTGGGATGATGAGGTGGCACACAAATATGTATCAGACAGATTATCATTACATCAAGAGGCTCAAGTAAATTATGATTTGAACAATGAACTACCACTTTGCTCAGACGAAGAAACATGGAAGAAAAACGATACTTGGGCAGTAAAGAAAAAGGGTCAGAAAAGAGCATTGAGAGTTTTGGATAGTGAGGAAGAGGCTAATCAATATATGGGTTGGCACAATGAAACTGACAAAGCTTATACCAAAAAAACAGATTTAGAATTAGAGTTTCGTAGTGGCGAGTACACACGTTGTGGCAACTATTGTTCAGTTGCTGATTTTTGTAATCAATATAAGGAGAGAATAAAATGAAAGAACAAAAAACAAAAAAAGTAGTTAGAAAAGTTAAAAAAAGTGGCTTTGTTAAATTAAAGCCAAAGATATCCGGAATGAGAGAAAAGGATAAATCTTTAATTGCTGATCACATAGAAGAGGCTACTAACAAGGGCAAACCTATCAAACAGTTTTTCTTGATTAGATGGTTTAATTATGTGGGCAAGAAATACAACGAGTTCGTTGATAGAATGTTTGGTATGTAAGATGAGTGATAGAATTGATTTATGTTACTTGCCAACTAGAAGATTGTGCAGAATAAACGAGGTTTTAGATGAAAGTTTTTTTCCACAAAACAAAGACGATATCATTACACAAGAATTGATAACCTATGAAAGAGTGGATACCGGAATAAAGAAAACTACATTCCAAAGAAACTTTCTCAAGACCTCACATTATGACAGCACAAAGACAGAAATATTTTCTACAGAGGAGAAAGGTTAGTAGATGAAAAGTGATATACCGGAAAAGGTAGCAGATACCTTGAGAGAAATAGGCATGACACCAAAACAAGCCGGTTGGAATTGTCATGGTACTTACGTGTTACTGCATAAAGCATTGGAAAAAGTTGCTGTACACAGAAAAATAGTTTTTAAAGAGCCAACAATTTTAGAATGCAATTCTGAAAAAAAAGTTGTCAGTTTACTTGTCACCGGAACTATGGGAGACAAATCAGAATGGTCTATTGGAGAGGCATCTCCATCCAATAATAAGAATAGCTATCCATATGCTATGGCTGAAAAGAGAGCCAAAGACAGAGTGATCTTAAAGTTAGTTGGTCTTCATGGCGATGTATATGCAGAAGATGAGGCAGATGCATTTAAAGAAGAAAGACCGGATGAAATTAAAGGTGGAACTTTGGACAATGGATCTGAAGAAGAAGAAAAGACTATAGGTGTTACAGATATCAAAACAGAAAAAGTTCAATACATATCTACAAAAAAAGGTGCTGAAGAGGTCAAAGAAATATTCTTAACTTTCATGCCGGACACCAACATTGATGAACTCAGAAGTTTTAAAAATTCTAATGCAAAGGCTTTGACAGCACTAAAAGAATTTGACCCTAATGTTTTTGGAGAGGTCTCCAAGGCTTTTATAGAGAGGGCAGATAAACTCAAATCACAACAAAAGGAGAGTTGAATGAGTGAAGAAAAAAAAGAGTATCCACCTAGTGGAACTTTGTTTATGAGTAAAAATAAGAGATCTGATAGATCTCCGGATTACACCGGTCAATTTGAATTGTCATACGATGTAATAGAAGACTTAACAAGACAAATGAAAGATGGTGTAAAGAAACCTCAATTTAATATATCCGGTTGGAAGAAATACAGTAACAAAACCGGAACATCATTTTTATCTTTGAGGGCAAACATATATGATCCACCTAAAAAAGATGAAGAGAAAAAAGAAGAAAAGCCAAAAGAAGACTTTTCTGCACTAGAAGAAATAACATTTTAAAGGAGATTATAATGGATGATATTTCAACAAAAACAGATGTGCCTAACGTGAGTTTCGAGGCTGTTAAAACATCTATGATGCAAGACAAAAACGGAACTAACATAAGGCTTACCATACATCCAAACGATGTTCCGGCTGAGTTACACAAGGATTGGGTTGGCTCTAGATACATGGTTGTTATGGTTAAGTTAAAAGAAGATGGTACTCCGGATAAGGGGGATGAAAATGCCACGATTGAGACTTAGTGAAGATGCATTGGATGGTGCAGAATATTTAACAACTGATGGTTTGGCTAAATTGTTTATGGTAACTAGACAATCTATAAGCAAACTAACAAACGATAAGGAACGTAACTTCCCAAAGCCATTTCCTCTTTGGAAAACAGACAAGCGAGAAAAGCATGTTTGGAGTAAAAAAGAGGTTATAGAATGGCTTGAGAAACAAAGAAGTGAAAAAGTTACGTAAAGTTATGCCTAGGAAAAAATACGAATCGGAAGATAACCTAGACAAAGAAAAAAATGTTTTAAGGCACATGTCAGTAAAATGGGATGTGTCTTATTCTAAGTTACCAATATCCTATAAATTAGATTATGCCATGTACAGAGATGAAAAGCTGTTAGGTTTTGCTGAAGTGAAATGCAGACAGAACTCAATACATGATTTCTCAACTTACATAATATCTTTGTCTAAGGTAATCAAAGCCAGAAGACTTGCATCTGTGACCGGAACAAAATCTGTTTTAATTGTGAGTTGGTCTGATGCTACCGGTTGGATAAATTTCTTTTCAGACTTTGATGTTAAGCAAGGTGGTAGATCAGATAGAGATGATTGGCAAGACCAAGAGCCGGTTTGTCACTTTGATATTAAGGATTTTAAAATAATTTCACACTCTGATTTTTCGGCAGCCAAATAAAGGACAGACATGAAAATTGATAAAAAAGTAGAAAACATGCAATGCAAAGTCAATGGAGTTAAGCAAAATCTAAATGGCTATATTATTTCTTCTATTGGCTATACTGAAGAAGAGATATCCAAACAAATTAAACTAAACCACTTGGCAAAGCATTTAAGGGATCTAGCAGACAAGCTAGAGAGTCAAACTAATTTTAATAAAGACTTAGATAGTTTTTTGGTTAGGAACTCTTTAGATATGAATTTGACCCAAAAGAAAGCAAAGAACGATGCAGAAGAAAGGTTTAAAAACAAAGCTAGTAACAGATTAAATGCTAGAAGAAAAGCTGAGAAAAGGTTGCAAGTTAGTGCTTACAAACAAGAAGTGGGGTGCATGGCTTGTGGATACAAAGACAATCCGGACATACTACATTTTCATCACAGAGACCCTAACACCAAGATTGATAATATCTCTAGATTGGTTGGCAAGAACCATTCTATGGAAAAGATAAAAGCAGAAATAGCTAAATGTGACTTGCTTTGCATTAGCTGTCATCACAAGGAGCATGGACTAAAATGAAACTAGCAGACGGATACGAAGATGCTTTTGTTGGCACTACCATAAGTGCCTTCAGTAGAAAACAAGTGGCATTATATGATTACGA
>VTLG01014917.1_pt1 | contig 21729 bp, 34 predicted proteins | sample 4694571 | NCBI WGS metagenome assembly VTLG01 (sample SAMN12604809, study PRJNA352737) | marine metagenome | biome: ENVO:00000447; feature: ENVO:00000209|ENVO:00000569|ENVO:01000036; material: ENVO:00002151; isolation source: viral sequences binned using virsorter ... | reverse complement strand
CTGAATCTTTCATCCAACCTGTTAAGTCTATTAATGTGTTTGTAAAAGGTGTAAACCCATCACCAACTTGTTTTAAAAAATTATCCCAGTCAGCCCCTACCTGTTGCAATCTCATTGATGCAGTTACCTGTTCATCTCCCAACTTTTCAACAGCAACAGTTAATTGTCTAGTAGCCTCTGTATTAAACGCCATCTTTCTTTCATTTGAATCAAGCTCTCTGCCAACAATCCTCATTTTTTTAGCATATCTTTCATTTGCCACCTCTTGTTTCACAATTATGCCTAAGTCATCTAGTCGTTGAATTGACATTCTTCCAATACCTGTAACAAGGGATTCTATTGATTGTTTTACATCTTTACCCATTACTGCACCCAATCTTTGTGCTGCATCAAACATTTTACCCATTTCATCAGTAGAACCAGCAACCCCAAGCATTAGTGCTTGATTTGCCAATGTCATTAAATCTACATCATTTACAGTACCATTTACTGCACTTCTTAATTTTACTATTGAAGTATGTGACATATCAACACTAGCCCCCAATTTCATAAAACCTCTTTGAACTTCTTCAAACCTAGTTGAAAGTTCAACAGATTGCTTGATTCCTTGAATAATGCCCTGAGTTCCAAAAAAGGCAGCTCCTGCTGTAAGTGCTTGTCTTTGAATGCCTTTAAGTCCTGTTTCAAACCTTTTAGCATCTTTGGCTGCTTTCTTTGCACCAGTTAATATTAATTTTATTCTTTCTGTAAATGTATTTGCCATATTATTCCTTACTAGCTTTTGCTATTTCATTTCTAATTAATAAAAAATTATCTACAATCTCAGCAGGTGTATCTTCTAAACTAGGGTAGGGAGGACATTTAAAAGTGTTGCAAAAAACATACTTTTTTATAAGATTCTGAGCATCATGGTCATACAAACATGCAGGATCTGCAAAGAAAAATAATTGAGTATAGAGTGCTTCCCCAACATCAAATCCTTTTTCTATTGCTTCATCATTACATTGCATTAATATCTCATATATTTGTTCTTTATTTTGTATAACTACTGATTCTTGAGTAACAGGATTTAATGCTTCATAAGGAAATTCTTTTACTACTGTTGAAGATGGTTTTTTAACTGAAAACCAAACATTGAGCCTTAATGTTATTTCTTCAATTTTTTTTTATTCACTACTTCGTAGCATTTCCAAGCAACTGAAACAACTTCAGTATCAGTAAAATCATTAATCTCATCATCTGTTAAATTTGAAGCAATTCTTATCATACCAACATAATCACTCCATATTATTTTATCAACAGACTGTTTTGTTACAATATTATTAAATTCACATCTCTCATCAAGGTTTAAATTCTTGACATCAAATGTTAATTCTTTAACATTCTCACCTTTTACTTTAGCATTATTTGACATATTTAATCTCCATTTAGTAAAGTAATATACTAAATAAAATTAAACTAAAAAAACTTTACCAAGCACTCTGAGATTCACCATTAAATATTTGAATTTGGAATGCTTCATTGCCATCACTTGTTCCTGTTGAAACTCCTTCAAAAGATAGGTTGTGAAATATACCACCCTCACCTATATCTTGAGCAGGGTCTCCTGTGTATTGAATATTCATTTTGATATTAGCTTCTCCAACTGCATCTACTGTCCCATCACCAATATTTAATACAAGAGGTAAAGTATCCCCATCAAGGAAATCTTGAATAACATTCCTTGCTCCTTCATAAGCAAAGTTGTCATCCATTTTAATTGACATACTTCCTGTAACAACATATTCAGGACAAGAATAACTTTCTGCATCACCATTAGAATTAAATCCTACTCTATTAACACCATTAGCTATTGTTACTGAAAAGCTCTTTAATACTAGGTCTTGATTAGCTCCATCATCAGAGGTCAATGTTTTGGTAGAAATATTCCCAATATTATAATATCCTGTTGCTTCAGGTGCTGTCCAACTTCCTGTTGAAAATGATTGTTCTAAAACAGTTCCTGTTGATACAGGGTTAGAGAATCCTGACCAATAAGAACCACTCATTACCATATTTCCTGACGCATTGCCATAATCCAAACCTAGGGTAAGCTCTGAACATACTACTCCAGTAACCTTAATACCTTCTCCTGAATCCACTCCTGCTACTTCATAGGCAAGATTAACTGTATGTGGTATATTGTTAGTTTTTGAGCCACCCAAAGAGCTTATCAATGCTCCTTGACCACCTATTTCATGTAGGTGTACTGTACTTCCTGATTCACTATGCTCCTGACAAACTAAAGCTAAGTGTTGTGATAGCAATTTAGGTGTTGCAATCATTTCAAAAGGCATAGTAACTGTGCCACCTCTTGAAGTAATTATTGTATCATTAGAGTTTTTTATAAGACCTCTACCTGATAATAATCTTGATTCCCTAGTTATGTTAAAAACAGGTTTTTGAACTTGAACTATAGGTAGCTGTCTAAAAGCAGTTCCTTCATCTCCTGAGCTATCTAAGCCTGCACCAAAAGAGGTTTCAGCTTTAATACCTGCTACAACATTACTAATGGGCATTACTTTTGCATTTATAGCCATTATTTATTTCTCCTTACTTTTTTTTGATTTTTTATCTTCTACTATTTGAACTAATCCCATTGATTTCATTAGCTCTGCTGTTTCTTTTGTTAGTGCTATTTCTTTTCCATCTTTCAAATCATTAAATTCTTTTGATGTGCAAGGCATACCAACAGCATTAAATTTTTTCAGTTTATCTTTAAAAGGTTTTACTTTCATTTATTTTTTTCTCCTATGCTACATTACCAATATGCTGACAAGTAAAATCATACTCTGCTACAAAAAAACCTTCTTCATCTATATCAACATCTAAATCCATATCATTCATTCTTAAATCAAATGCTGTAGTTGAATCAGTTAATGTTATTGTTAGATTGTCATGTATTAAGGCTTCAAGCCTTGAGCAATTATTCATAACATGGTCTAAAAAGTTGTGATTTTCTCTCCTGTCAGTAAATACATACTGTATTGTTATGTCGTATTCTCTTTGCTCCATAAATGAAGCATATTCTACTAAACTAGAACCATTAGGAATTAACCTAATAGATTCATTTGCTTTTAATAATGGTTGATCTGTAGTTGTTTTCTGTACTGGTACAGGCATTTCTGTCTTGATAATTTCCATCAACTTATCTATAATATTATTAAAATTATTTGTGTAAGTAACTGCCATCTATAATATTTTTCCTTTTCTACTTAAACTTATTGTTCCTGTAGAAGCATTTGATATTTTTCTTGTCTCAGATACTACTGGTATTTCCCATTGGTCATTCTGTGTCATTGATGCACCTTGAAATCTTACTCTTAAACCACCTAAACCTCCCCAACCATCTAATCCACCAGTTACAATATTGTCTGTAGATTCTTGACCAAATAGTTTATCACTTCCAAAATATTCTACTTTACATTTAGCTGCACCATAAGCACCTGTTGTAGTGCATGTTATTCTTAAAACATCATAAGCCTCACCATGATACTCACCTGCTGTTTCAACCAGTTGCATAGTTCCTGACTGAGTAATCTTTCTAATAGAACCTTGAGAATCTTTGTCATCTACTTCAAAAGATAGTTTCCATTCTCCCTTATTTAATCTGTCTGTAATCCCTGTACCTTCTGCATTAGTTACTAAATTATAATAATAATCAGCTTCTTCACTCATTGGGTCTTTGCCTCTAATTAGGTTACTAGCACATATATAACAAGTAGCCTTAATAACTAAAGCATCATACTCTGATGTTAGTCCACTTGCTGCACTTTCTGAGATTTGAGTATTTTTAGGCAAAGGAGTTGGGTATCTAGCATCAAGTAAGTTATTTAGCTCCATACTAGCATTGACTAATTGTTGATCCATGTAATCTGAGAAATCTACTCCTACTTCAAATATTACATTATTTATAGTGGTTGATGTTAAACCACTATCGTAATATAATATTTCATTATCTGCTGCTGTATATAGCCACTCTCCATTTGAATTAGGTGTATCTCCTGCTGAATTTTGTGCTAATTCTTCACCATTATAAAACAATTTATCAGCATAGCCTGTATCTGTCCAACCAAATATATTTGATACTGAGGTTGCCTGTGGATTAAATAGTTGCCTCTTACCATCAAAGTCTGATGCTCTATTAAAATAATTATCTAAATCTGATTGACTTGCATATTTAAAGCTAGTAACTGCCATTGTTTACCTCTTTTTTTAAATTTGTATAGTAAGTGTAGGGTGGAGCAAAAACTTGAACAACAACCCCAATTATTATTATATCAAAAATCTGCTCCACTCTACTATTATCCTAAACTTATTACTCTAATTTCTGTATCTGCTTTAGAGTTGCAACTTCTTGCTTCTAAAGTAACTACACCATTTATTGTAGTAGCTGCATCTTCCATACCACCTGAATGTGCTGCTTTAGTATTAGCACTTACAACAAACTCTGCATTTGGAAAAGCATTTATATTTATCTCTCCTGTTTCATAGTTGACAGTACCACTACCACCTGCACCTCTTAAATTTCCCCTACCATCATCAAGTAAGAAAGCAGACGTATTCTTTCTTTCTGAATAAGTAACTGAATCTCTTACAGTATCATCAGGCAACTTAGCTGCAACAGGAGCTTCTAACACCCCAACTGCTGGAACTATTCCTACTGCAAATGGAGTTGTTCCTGAACTAGGTGCAGCCATTAAGATTGCACCTGTAGATAATCTTGAACTATCAGTAATTCTTATATCTCCATTAACAATACCTATTGTGGCTTTCTTATTTTTAAGATTTGTTCCTGCTTGGAATTTATCATTTATGCTGCTCTGGATTTTGCCAATTATATTACCAAAAGTAACATCACTAGAATCAGTTGTAAAAGCAACATCATCAGCAGAGCCACCTGATATTTTAAGTGAGAAAGTATAAGTTGTTGATACAGCAAGACCACTTTTTGTGCTAGGAGTAATACCTGATAATCCAAATTCTTGGAAGCCCTGTTCATAAAACTTTACAGCACACGAGCCTGCAACCAATCCATCACATACAGTATCTGCTGTTCTAGCGTAACCAAAGAAATTCATAGCTTTAAATAATCCACTAGAATTTGTTTTAACTATTGTAGCACTCCCATTGCCACCACCATTGTAAGATGTGTCATCAAAGTCATGGTGCATGTTAAAGAAAGGAAATCTAACTGCTACATCATCTGCATGAGTTGCTGCTGTTGAGCCATATAATCCTCTAATTATTGTAAGTGTACTATTTGCTAAATCTGCTCCTGTACCTACAGCAGTTACTTCACATATCTCATTCTCTAGCCTTATTAAGTCACCTACTTTAAAAAATTTACTATGCCCATCTTCTAAATAAAGTGTAGTTGTTGTTGTTCCTGATGCTATTGCTCCATCTGTAGCAGTATCTACATCTGCACCACTATCAGTATATTCATTAGAATCAGGTACTGCATTATCAACTAAAACACCCATACCACCACCAACTGCTCCTGATGCTCCAACAAGTCTATTATTAGGAAGATAAACACACTCACCAGCAGGCAATAGCATTGCTAAATAGTGTGTGGCATCACTTAATGAATCTGCTGTGTTATCTGCATCAGTAGTCCATTCTGCTGTTGATATTAATAACTCACAACCTACACCACCAGTATTCTCTACTAGTATTGCTTTAGGAGCAGTCATTGCATCATCTCCTACACTTGTTCCATAATTAACTAAATCTATTCCTCCATTAGAATTATCTACTTTAATTACTTTATCAAATACTACATTATAATTACCTGATATGGTTTTAGTGTAATCTAATCCCTTTCCTGTACTTAATCTAATTTCTTTTGTATATTGAGCCATTTTATCTCCTTACTGATAATGATATTTTACTATTAATTGGGCTGTTAAATCTGTTGTAGCTCCCACATTTTCTATAAAAGCTAAAACTACTTTATCTGCTGCTACATTTGCAGAATCTACTGTTAATGTTGTGCTTGTTACTCTATCAGCACCTGTTGTTAATGTGCTTCCATTATGTGCTAATAATGTGCCACTAGATAAATCTCCTGCATCTGCCCCTGTTCCTGTAGCTATTGTATATGAAAATAAATGGAAATTAACTGTATCTGCTGCTTCACCTGCTGCTATAACCCTAACCTCATCTATGGTTATTGCGACAGGAATATACCAAATAGACATAGTTAAAGCATTTGCATTAGCTTCTGATGAGCTTAAAGTATATGTAGTTGCAGGATCAGTTCCTGTTCCAAATGTTAGGGGAGTTACTGCTGCATTTATTGCTCCATCAATAAACATTCCATGATGCGTTCCATCTGTAGGTTGTATGTCTAGAGCTATGAATTTTTGTATTTGTGTATTGGCATAGCTTTGAGTTGTTCCCAACTTGACTGCACTATTAGTTGTATCTACATTTAATAAATCTGTACCACCTGATGTTTCTATTAATACTGCATCTGTTTGATCTGAAGAAGGCTTTATATGAAGTTTATTCTGACCTAGTGTTAAGGCTGTAGATTGTCCTAATCCATCTTTAATAGTTGTGCCACTAGCAGTTCTACCTGAGCCACTATTATCTGCTTGTAATATATCTCCATAGGTACTTGCTATTGTTTTATTTGTTAAAGCCATTTATTCTCCTAAGATGTTATATCCCATTTAAAAACTACTGTAACTACTGTATCTACTGGTGCAGAGGGTGCTGTTAATTTTATTGCATATATTCTTCCTTTTGTAATAGTATTAACTCCTGATGTCATTGAATCAAAATCAACTATCACAGCAGTATCATCAGCTATATCTATTGCTGTAGTTTTAGAACCTACTGCACCTAATGCAGGGATTTCTGTACCATCTGATGATTCATGTATAGCAAATATCAAATCACCATCTTGTGCTATCTCGCTTCTAAAAACTGCTCTCTCTAATGTTCCATTAAAAGGAGCTACTATACAAACATTTTCAGTTTTACCTAGCATGCTTGTGGTTTCTACTGTGCCTCCTGATAAAGGTATAAAATTAGCTGCTGCTGATGAAGTAAAATTAGTTATTTTAGTTTCATGATGGTACTTTCCTATGCCCACAATATCAGTACCACCACCATCTGTAAAACACAATTCTTCAGGGTCAGTATTTTTAACCCATACCTGTCCATAAGTATCTGTATCTGCAATAGCTGCTGATTTTTCTTTTATAATAACACTTCCCTCTTGCTTGGTGTTTCCATTAGCATCTAAAGACATTTGCTCATTAGTTCCTAAAACAGCCCCTACTGAAAAAGAAAGAGTGCTTGTAGATTCTGCTCCATCATTACCTATACTCCAAAGAGTAGATGATGCTTCCATAAAAGATATTTGAGCATCATATCCAGTATCTGCTGATATAAAAATACCTGCATCTGTATCAACATAATTACTTCCTGAATCTAGCAGTATGTTTTTAGCACCAATGGTAACATGGTCAGTTGTGTCTGTAGCTCTAATATAGACACTATTATTCAGAACTATTGAAGAAGAAGATCCTGTCATTTCAATATTGCCATCAACAGTTAAATCTCCATCAACTTTAGCTGTTTGAGATGTTAAATTTTTAATCTCAAGTTCACCTGATGATATTCTAAATCCTTCAGTAGATAATTCTAATCCAGTAGATACTCCACCTACCTGCAAAGGTTTTAAATGTTGGTCTAAGTTCTCTATTTCTATTGATTTCATTTTCTAAACAGTTCTAACCTCTTTTCAATATCTTCCTTATCTTTTTTTGTAAAGATTGGAGAATGAGAATCTTTTTCTAGTTTTAAAATACGATTCTCAAGCTCCAAAACTTTATGGTCAAGCTCATTAGGTTTTTCAACATATTCCATTAACTTAAATAGCTTAAAGTTCTTAGCTAGTAAATTAATTATCTTATTTATAACGAGCTTCTGTAACATTATTTGTTATCTGACCTTAATCCTTTAACAAAGCCTCTTAATGCACCACCTACCACATTATCAATAAGGTCTATAAAATAAGGCTCTATTGTTTTATTCCACAAGTTCTTAGTCCAAACCCACTTGCTCAATCCTGCTGTTAATAATACTCCCAACTTTTCAAATGAGCCTTCTACAAAAGCACATATCTTGTCATTGGGTATTTTCTTTAATATAAATAATGCTATTCCACTACCACCTAATCCTAATCCTAATCCTAAAAAGTCCATATCATTCTCCTTTATTTAAATTTTGTAATTGTATAACCTTGCCACTAAGGCTTCTAACCTCGTTCTCAAGTCTTTTTATTTTTAAACCAAAGCTATTTATTTTAATGTCTATTTCATTACTCATCATCTTTAATAGCTTCCTGTTTTGCATATTACTTCTTATCATTTATTTTCTTCCCATTTGCTTAAATCCAGCATCTGCAATGGTCTTTCTATAATGTGGTCTTTAAGTTTATCATTTTGAATCTGAATCTTTGTACCACCTTTGACAAAAGGCTTGCCATTGGCTGTGCCAATATCATAGGCAAAAAAGGTTGTTTTCCATATTCCAACCCTGATAACTCTTGCAGGTCTATCATCTAAAATAACCACATCATCTGTATTAATGTCCTTTCCTAAAAATACTTTGATTCCCTCTACAACACTTTCTATTGTTGATTTGAAAAGAAGGAATGCTACACCTGTAATAAATAACCATAACCAATTACCTAAAAAACCCTCTGCTTGTTTTTGTAATTCTTCTTCATTCATTTATTATTTAGCTTATAAATTTTCAAACATATATAGGCAAAGGTTGCCAACCCCACCAAAACTCTTACAGCTACTGGTAGCCATTCTATCCAAGTAACTGTCAATCCACTTAAACTTGCTATTAATGTCTTTGACATAATTCTCCTGTAATGAAAGGAAGCATACAACACACTAAATAGGAGGAGGTATTCATGATAGAATTAAACGACAACCTTGAAGATTGTTTCTTGCTTATTCGTTTTTTGAGCTGATTTTGCATTATATGCTTCCAAACTTTCATCAATTTCATATCCTTTATTACTTACATTTTGTAAATCTATTTTAATTCCATCTCTATTGCCATTGTTGTAAAAGATGTAGCAATTCTGAGATGCTCTACCTGTTAAATTTAATGCCTTTTCAGAGTAGTCATTTGCTCCTACCATACTGGAGCTTCTTGAATAATTATCTCCTACTCTTGCTGAATGAACATGCCCAAAGATTACATAGTTTATATCTATGCCCTTAGCTGAGTATCTGCCCATAATCTGATTGATTGCTTTCTCTGTTCCACCTTTCAATCCACCATGTCCATGTAGCATTAGTAAGTTTTGCCCTGCTACATTCACTACTATCTCGCTAGGATCACCATCTATGAAATTTACTTTAGAATCTTTAAATAGGTATCTAAGGCAATTATATATAGTGTAATCATAATTATCAGTAGCTACTACATTACTCCAACCTAGTTCTTTGTTGGCTCTACCTTCATTCCCAACTACACTTGCAACAGAAACATTGAACTGTTTATTTATGTCTAATATAACTTGCTGCATTATATCAACTGATAAAAAGGTAGCTTTAGCCCTGTTTGTAGCTTGGTTTAGCAGTTCATCTAACCTTCTATCAGAATTTAGTAAATCTCCTGTTAAAGCCACTACTACGTTGCTTATATTAGCATTCCTGAAGTATTGTTTAGCCCTTTCTACAAAATATTGACATCTTTGTGCTGCAACTTTAAAATCATACTTGTTATTGCTAAGATCCACCAGTTCATTAAAATGGACATCACTAAATTGAATAACTCCTACTGCCTTACTACTACTTTTATGTTTCCTTGTTGCCTTGTGTAGTTTATAATTTTCAAAAAGCTGTTTTAACTCTCTGCTGTATTCTTCTACAGCATTTTCAATTCTTGCATGTTCTCTGAAGCCCTTTCTTTCTATTCTTGTAACATCTTGGGCTTTCTGTTTTTCTTTTCTATATCTTACATTTTCTCTGAGTATTTCTACATCTGTTACTGGAAAAACTGTCCTGCATCTACATCTTTTGCATTTGTATCTTTGTTTCCCATGCTCTATACCACTCTTTATTAATTGAATACTATAACAATTAGGGCAACCAAGCCTATCTTGCATATTTCATTTGGTCTGATAGTTTCTTTGCTCTATTTGGTGTTTGTGTAGCCCATTTAGAATCTAGCATTTCAACACTAGCTGCTCTATAGTCCTTCCTCATAATATGGTCTATAGTTTTGGAAAATTTAGATACACCTTTTACACCAATTTGAAAACACATCTCCATAAGAACATCTTGCACTTCTTCAGGGCAGTTATCAAAGAAAGGAAATTGCCTAACAACTCTTATTTTAAGTTCTGCTAGTTTTCTTTCTAGTATCATATCACAAATATCTTCATCTAGATGCAAATCCTTAATAGCAAAGCCATAACCTATAGTGTCATAACCTTCAGTACACTTATAAACCTTAGACCTAAACCCTTCTGATTTTTTAATGTTATCTATTAAAGACATTAATTATTAATCAGTATCTAGCACTACTAATGTAAATATCTTGCTACCAAATTGTGTGCAAGTTACATTCAGGTTTGTAGTTGCTACTAATTCAGCATCTTGTGAAGTTATCCAATCTTGTATATCTTCTGCTAAATTTCCATCAGCATCTGTTCCTGAAGTTCCTACTATCTTATCATCATTATGTAAAAAACTTTTAGCTGCTATTGGCATTATTTATCTCCTTTCTTCTTTGAGGATTTCTTTTTTGGTTTTGGTGCTTCTTTTTTAATTTCATTACCACTAGCATCTACCTCAACAAACCTAGATTCTAGTGAAGCAATATCATGATTAGGTGATGCTTCTATAATAACACCATTTGATTTTTTAAAATATCTTGACATAAAATTTTTCTCCTGTAAGTAAAAGGGAAGGCTTTTACACCCTCCCTTTTATATTATGATTTATGAAACATCAGACAAGACATAGACACCATAAGCATCTTTAATCTCAATCTCACCCCAAAAGCCAGTACATACATAGTTTACAGCTCTTAGCATTTCATCTCTTTCTTCTCTAACTCTGAATAAGCCTTCAGCACCAACGCCTAAACCTATTGCTCCTTGAGAGAAAGCAAAACCTGCTGCATCTCCACCTGACGATACATCTTCATCTATTTGGTCAGACCAGTACACATTGAACCCTGCAATAGAGCCAACAAATCCAACTTGGAATGCTTCATCACCTTTAGATCCCATTAAAGACATTGGCTTAGCATTTGAGCCTGTAACAGCATCATCGTGCAACAATGAAATTAATCCTTTAGCACCCCACACCTGTTTAGGTGAAAGAACTAAATTATAAGGCATAGGCGCTCCAGCAGATTTCATCTGCCTCATTGAGCCAAATATATGCGACAATGCAAGAGCTGTTCCTGCACCACATTCTGTTTGCGAGAATGCTTTACCTAGTTCAATTAAGTCATCATCAAGTTTAGCTGCAACAGCGTTTCCTAATGCAGTTCCTGCTTGACCTTTAATGTCATCACCAGAACCCATAAGAACTAAATCACTTACTGTAGAAGCAATTACATGCTCTGAAATAGTTGCAGTTCTAGCTGCTGTTGTTATTGCAACTGCTGTAGTTGTAGTTGCTTGAGTAGCAGCAGTAACATTACCTGATGTTAGTTTAGTCCAATCTGAGAAATTAACATGATTTGAGCCTTGAGCTGCCTGTTGAACAGTTACTAAAGGGAACATCACATTAACATGATTAAATGCGATAACTGCATCTCCAATGGTTCTTCCTAGACCACCAGCAGCAGTACTTGTGTTTGTTAAAGCCATAGCTTCATCTCCTTACTATAAATTAAATAAAATTAACTGTTGTAAGGTTTCTTTAGCTTTCCTTCTCCCCAACCTCCAAATGTACCAATAGATTTAGAAGTAATAGATTTTCCTCTACTATTTCTATCAGCCCTTTCTTCAATCTCATCTACATAAGTCATATAATCCATCTTTTGACCTTTGTACTTTACATCACAATCACCATCAGGCTTTACATCAACCTTCATATCCTGATTAGGATCATAATCAACTCCTAAGATTTTAGAATGGTCTTTTTTAATAGCCAATAACTATGCCCTTAGTTGAATTTGTTTGGTTAGCTTCTTTATATCCTTTAGGGTCTTTACTTGCCCATTCTTCATAAGATTCATAACCACCAAAATCACCTTGAGGTTGTTGACTAGCTGCTCTACTTGTATTAGTTGGCAAAGGGTTAGCTGTATTAGTTACCTTACCTACATACAACTCTAGCTTATCAAGTGGAAGGCTCTCAGCAATAGATTTATCATTATCTTCAGTTAGTTGCTCCATAAGAGTATTTCTCTTATTTGTTTTATATTCCTCATATTCCTTTACAACAACTGAGGATTCTTTAAGTTTAGCATTAGCTTCTTCTAACAGCTTTTTATATTCACCCTGTTTTTCCAGTTCACTTATTCTTGCTGTTTCTTGGTCTGCCTTTACTTTATCTAATTGAGCCTGAAGGTCTTGATTCTGAGTTAATGAATCTTTGTATTTATTATTAACTTCATTTAATCTAGTTCTAGGAATCATTCCATCTTGAACATTGTTTTGACTAGCTTCTGTGCTAGGTGGATTTACCTCAGTTTCTTGAGTTTGAGTTGTGTTTTCTTCTGACATTTTAGACCTCTTTTGTGAGTAATTAGTTTATAAAACTTCGCTATAATTTAAACAAAAATACTTACCATCAAAGATTTATTTCTTCTTACCTATTGTAATTGTGTGTGTGCCTTTAGGCATAACCTTTTCTAGGTGTTGGTTAAATAGCTTCATTAATTTCTTTGCAGTAATCTTTTTAGGGAATGGATGTGCCTTGCTAGTTAATACCCTTTCAGGCTTCATATCTCTTAGCCACTTTACCTTATTAGCATGAGAAGTCCAACCTATATAAACAGCATTATTTTTAGCATCTACTGAGTGCTGTGTATCTCTCCATAAATCGCCTGAAACCACAGGTGCTTTAGAATTTGCGAATCCTCCATCTAAACCCTTTAGCATATTTCCTTGTTTTGCCTCTTTATAACTATAACCTTTTTTAGGAGCATCTTTTTTAAATTGTTTCTTTACATTCATAGTAACCCATTTAGACCCATAATCTGAATATTCAGGAAAAGATTTACCATTAGACATCTTAGGATTGCTTTTATCAAATATATAGCCTATGTAAGCATTTTTAGCTACTGCACCAAAGTGATTCCAGAATGTTTTATTGAATAATGTTTTAGGTAATTTAAATTTTTTGCCTGTTTGCCTCATTATAACTTCTTTAATTTTTGTTTAATCTTATTTTCTAACTTGTTTTTTGCCTTATCAATTTTATCTTCTATCTTATCTACTTCCTTCTCAATTTTTGATTTTACTTTCTTTACTTCTTTCTTCATATCTTCTTTTACTTCTTCTTTCTTGGCCTCAATCTTTTCTTTTGCCTCTACCTTTAGCTCCTCTACCTTCTCTTTAACCTTGCCATTAAATATATCTTTTAAAGGAGTAAAGTATAATATTGCTACAAGTACCAAACAAAGAGCAATTATAACCTTGAGTTTATTAATTATCTTTTTTAATTCTTTAGTTATTTTATTCAGCATTAATTCAAATCCTTTTTAGGCAAAGCATCAAATAGCTTTTTAGCACCTTTTTGGTCATGTCCAAAGGCATCTTGTACTGCTATCTCCCACTTATGTCTGCAATTATAACCACCACCATTTATAAAAACATCACTACCAAATGTTCCTTCTATTTCTGCTTTTGTGAGTTCACCTGCTGACATCATATCTAAACAGGCAGGTCTAGTCTTGCCATCTAATGCACCTATATAAATATATTTAGTTTCTTTAGGCATTGAATCTATCATTACCTTAGTAACACTCCTACTATACTCATTCATAGCAGTATCTATTAATGTTTTTAGCTGGTCATGTCTTAATGAGCCTTGACCTCTAACTGCTTCTAATACTGTTTGTACTGGAGTTCCTGCTATAATACCATTGACTACTTCTTTCTTAATAATCTGAGCCATGTTATCTAATGTGTTAAGCAAAGAGCCTGTGCTGTAGTTTTTAAGAGCTTGTAATGTTTCTTCTGATATTGCTGCAAAGCCTTGAATTGTTTGTAACATAACACCATGAGAAGCCTCATAGATATTAATAGCATTAGCTGACTTTGCTCTTATTATTTCTTTAACATCTAAGTCTTGTAGGAATATAGCAAACTCATCAGCTTTTCTCTGCCCTTTAAGTCTATATAATTGTTCTATGGTTTCTTCTTGAACTTGTAGGAGTATGTCTGTAACAAGTCCTGAGTTCTGTTCTATAAATAGTTGGTCTGACATTAAGCCATCTACTCCCATTTACACAGGTTTAATTAATTCTTGTAAAAGTGAGCCTTGAGGAGCTTCTTCTTCTACTGCTATCTTACCTCTTTCTTGTAAATATTCTTGTGCTGTTTCTCTTGTATCAAATCTATCAGGGTCTTTCTGCATTAGTATATCTGCCTCATCAATTAAGCCTTTAGATAATTCCCATTCCCATTTATCTCTTTGCTCTGTGTCTGATAGCACTTCCATACTTTCTTCAAAGTCAATCTTCTCTAAATCTCCTGCATCTTTGCCTATATCAATAGCTATCATTAGCCTTTCCAGTTCAAATAATTCTTTCTCTACTTCTCTCCATTTAACTACATCAGATATTCTGTTATCCTGTAATTCGATTCCTCTCAATTTTAGTGCCACACCTGATTGAGCTGTTGTACCTTCAACAAAGCTAATATCTATGTGGTAGTTCTGTGCTAACATCTTATAAGCAGTAGTAACTGCACTTGTTATGGATTCTACTGTGTTAGGTGGACTTACTAGATTCATAGTACCATCTGCACCCAAGAAGCTAATCTTATCAGGGCCAACATCTAAATCATCTTTCTCAATCATGCTTCCATTTACATATATATAACCAAATGATTGGAACATAATATTGGCATTCTTATTAGTTTCTGCCACATTGATTAGTGTGTTAGTTTGGATTAAATCACTACTTGCATCTGTATCTAAATAACTTGATTCAGGCTTACCATCTCTCCAGCACTCAACAAATGGCAATACACCATAAGGATTAATCATGTCAGGATTCATTTCATCTGTATAAATCTTTCCATTGTTATCAAATGCGTAGGTATGTTCTTTATCCCAGTACACCCATAACTGAGGAGTATCATCAAGCACAGTATCTTTGCCTGCTATAGGATATACAATAGCTTCAGGCTTTAATGGATCTTCACCAAATATAGGCTCATAGTCATGGATAATATCATATTCAATTTGTTGCTCATTCTTGTCGCTGTATCTCATGCAAGGCTTTATTAGTACAGCATCAAGTAAATTGCACATTCTTTCTGCTCTTTGCAGTTTAAAATCTTTGTGGTGAAATAAAAGGGGAGTATTTTCCTTAGAGTAAACCCTAGCAGGTGGCTTCATGTACACTAAGCTAACCCTGTCTATAATTCTTTTAGTAACATTGATATTAGCAGAAGGTACTTTATCAAATAGAGTAGAATCAAAATAACCCATAGTGTAAGGCAAACTTCTGCCCTTGTAATATTCTAGCGCATCTAATCTGCTTTGTTTCCACTTGTTTTTTCTTTTCTGACTAGCATCATACTTAGCATTTAATACTAGCAGTTCTCCAGTTGGTCTTATCATCTTTTAATACTCCCCAATGTTGGCTTGGAAATAGGAAACATATAGTGGCAAAAGTAACCAAAAGCATCAGAGGCATGCGAGTATAATTTGTTGCTCTTATCTATTTCTCTAGTTCCTTCTTTATTGACTGTTTTTTCTAAGTCCTCTATTAGTGTTTTGGCTCTAGGGTCTATCATTACATTACCTTCTAGAGCCTTGTTTACTGCATTTACTCTATCTACAACTCTTGGATTTGTTTTACCTGCTCTTATCTTAAATCCACCTCTGTATATTATATCAATATCAGAGTACATTGCAGACGTTTTATTTGCCCTTCCTGTGCTGTCTGGATAGGCAATATATTCACTATTAGGATATTTCTGCTTGATTTCATTTACCATTCTTTCTGTAAGTAAATCACCACTACCACTATGTGATAGGGCTATGCAATCAAACACTCTTATTTTGGGGTTGTTGTTGTAAATCTGAACGAGGCATACGACTTCAGGCAAAATATTAAAATCCCAGCCTGCGTGGATTGGTTTAGACCTGTCATATTCCACTTTTCCCACACAGGTATCTCTGTTGAAGTTATAGGTGCTTCCTTGCTGTATGTTGATGAAATTTCCATCTCTGTATGCCTTTAATAAGTTTGTGTCATAATTATCTTCTAAAAGTTTGAGATAATTGTCTGGAAGATACACATTATCTTGGGTTTTTCCAAACACTAAAAGTTTATCATCTGTTTTTTTTTCAACAAACTCTTGGTGGCAGAACTTAAAGCCTTCAGGAGTAGTTGTTATAAATACACTAGGAGTTTCACAACCTCTCATTCTACCTAATGCTTTCTGCCATGCAATCTTAGCATAGGAATGTTTGCAGGTATCCAGCTCATCAAATGCACACCAAGTAAGCTCAACACCCACTATTGATTGTGGTTTTACCATCTGAAATATTCTTATGTGTCCATATAGAGTATCTATAGTGTGCTTTGCTATGTTGTAATCAAATGCAATGCCTTTTCTTTCAAGCAGTTCTAAGAATGGCTGTATAAATACTTCTTCAGCCAGTTGATAAGTAGGATAAATAACCCAACCATTAGATTTTCCATTCTTGCCTTTATTGTTCACATGCTGTTTAAAGCATTCAGCTATCAGTACAAATGTTTTACCTGAGCCATAGCCACCACATAATAGCTTCATAGGCTTATCACTTGTTAGGAAATCCCATTGGTGTGGAAAGAAATCTGCTTTGTGGAGTGTTAAGGGTTTAGAGTTCATCAAACAATACTTCACTAATAGGTCTAACTACTTCAACCTCTTGCTTTTCTATATAACCTCTTTTCTTACCTTTGGTTTTTAAGTAAAAGATTATAGCAGTATTTTCATTGTTCTCTATGTTTTGAAGTAATTTTGTTTCTGCTAGGTCTAGCAATGAATCTTGTATGTGATCCACATCTTCTTTAAACTCTTTATCATCAGCCACCCAGTTGTAGTATGTTCTTCTTCCTATGTTTGCTGCAGTACAAGCATCAGCAATATGCCCTAGATTGTTTCTTAATGATTCTATAAAGTCTTTTTTCTTTTTGTCAGTTTTTTGTGCCTTTTGTGCCTTTGCCATAGTCGTATTATAATCAACAACACACAACTCTTTCCACAATTATTTTAAAATCAGGTGCTTTTATTTGTTTAATATCTACAATATCTAACCACTTAGGACTATCATCATGTATAAAGCTCTCAGTACACATTGCATCTATAAACTGCTTTAATCCACCCACTACATTATCATAATCCATTAATCTTTTAACATAACAATTTATTCTAAGCTCACACTTTTCTTCAGTAGGCTTTATCTTGTGTAACCTCATCTGATTCCTAATTAATATTCTATATTGCCCTTTAAGTCTTTGCTTCTTAGACCAATGCATTCTATCTATCATGTTTCTAGAAAACACTCTGTGGTCTATCTCTATTGTATCACTTTTCATTTATGTACCCAAATATATGTTCTATTATTGGTAAAGTCCATCCATCTCCTAATAAACTACCTGCTTGTGCATCTGATAATATATCACACCAGTCATCAGGGAATCCTTGTAGCCTACACATCTCTGTTTTATTAACCAACCTTACTCTGTAGTTATCTAAGGAATATAAGTGGTTTGAACCTTCCATTAGGCAGGGTGATTTTCCTTTAGTAACTCTTGCCCTTCTTGTTTTAGAATTAGGAAAGGCTAAGTCAATACAATCATCTTCTGTTGCTATATCATATCCTTTTTTAGTATTAGTTTTTATTTTTACATCCCCATCATCTACATATATTAAAGTAGTCATTCCACTAGGTCTGTTTTTTATATATTTTTCCCAACTTTCTTGATCAGTATCAAAAATGTTTTTTCTTATATATCCTTCCATTAAACAATTATGCTTGTCTTTATCTGTAACACCATTTGTTAAAATGTCTTTAAACAGAATATTTTTATCTTTAGGTTCAGGTATATCTGTAACTATATCTCCAAACAAACCATCTGACTTGGTTCTTATATTAGTCCAATAGTATCTATCTCTTAATTGAGCAGTAACTAAGGATGAGTTTATTCTAACTGGATATACACCTAATGCTCTTGACATTATACCTACATCTTTCTTAGGGGCAGAACCAACATTCTCTTGCAAAAACAATACTTTAGGATTTAATTCTTTTATGTGGTTTAATATATCTACAAACACAAAAAACAAACTACTCCTCTCACCTTCTAGGCCTTTTCTTTTGCCTGCTATAGACAAATCTTGACATGGGCTACCACTTAAAACCATATCTATATTCTTCCAATCAATATCCCATTCTTTCCATTTAGTAACATCTCCAACTTGAATTGTGTCAGGATAGTGGTGTTGTGTTAGTTTTATAGCTACAGGTTTTATTTCAGAAGAATAATACTTACCTACTTTTATTCCTACATTATCAAGAGCAGTATGCCCTGTGGACATTCCATTAAATAGACTTAATACATTCATTACCATAACTTAAATGCTTTTTTTCTTCTTTTAATTTCATCATTTCTTTTCTTTCTTATTTTTATATAACACTCTTTGCACACTTTAATCACATATCCTGTATGCACTTTATAAAACTGGTTTTCTTCTTTTCTTTCATTGCACTTATTGCATTTGGGTAAGGGAGGCATGGAGATCAAACCCTATTGAGTGTGTAGGGATTTGAAGTAGGTTAAGGTAGCCTCCCTCACTTTTTCTTTCTTTTATTTCTTTTATACTTTTTTATAGCAGCATTCTTTTTTCTTCTTTCCTGCTTTCTGTATTTTGCCTTTTTGTTTGGCATATTCTTCTGCTTCCTTTTTAGTTACAAACTTTCTGCCATTAGTTATATATATAAATCCTAGTTCTTTAGTAATCATTGTTTCTTTGCCATTAATTTAGATTGACAACATCTACTATCTTGCTTCAACTCAAATTTATCATAAAAATCTGACTTATTGTACTCTGAACATTTTTTGTTACTGCAATATGCTATGTGAAATTTGCCCGTTGAATCCATCTTAAATATATTAGTTTCTTCTTTCTTATTGAAGTCATTTTTTGACCACCTAGATAATCTTCTACCAATATCAAACACTTTCTCTCTTTCCCATCTCATTTTATTACCACCTGATTCTGTCCAGTAATCTGCAAAAGCTATTCTAATATCTTTATCATATTTATCTGCAAACTCACTTACCTTTCTTTTAAACATTACTTCTCTATAACCTATTGTTTTCTTATGTGCTTCACTCACTTTTAATATATCAGGGTTCATTTTAACTTTATCTTTATCTTTATCTTTATCTTTATCTTTATCTTTATCTTTATATTGGTCTGCTTGTGAGGAGCTTGTAAGCCCCTCATCAGCTCCTAAAATTCCATATTTATTTAATATTTTAATCACAGATATGTGTGCATTATTTGTATCTTTTAGCTCTCCATACTGAAAATCAACAAAACCTTTTATATGCCACTTATCTTCTTTTACCATTTTAATATGCTTTAATATCTTATTTATGTCTGCTGAACTTATTGGCATTCCTATTTGAAAAGCTGCAAGCTCAAGATCTACATCATACATTCCTGCGTGGTCGCATTTAGTTATCATATAGAAATAAAACAATTTAGTTTTAGGTGGCAATTCTCTAAACCACTTCTTGCCCCATATGTCGCAGTCCACAAACCTTTTCTTAGCCATACTTAATCTCCTTTTTTTAACCTTAACCTTGTTTCTAACTTATTAAAACTATACCTTAACTCCAAACCTTCTTACATCTTCCATAGGAATCATATAGAAAAGTTTATTACTTTCAGGATAGTTTCCAGTTTCTAAATCACCATTCTCAAATAAGTTTCTTATATAGTGCATCTCTACTAAATAAGATTCATTGTATTGAGGGCTATGAATATGAAACAATAAACCACCATTAACACTTTCAGCTAAACTATGATACTGTTGATAGTATTTTAAATCATATTCCTTAATCTTAACATGATCCCCAGTTTTCTTATCAGCCACCTTACATTCAACAAAGTTAAAGTCCTTATTTATCATAATATAATCAGGTGAGGCTTGGACTAACTTAGGCAGCTTAAAATACAAATCACCCATAGCAAAGCCTTCTTCTTTAGATATACCATACTGCTTGTACCATATATGATGTCTTTTGCAGAACCTTTCAAACTCCATCTCACCTAGATGCCCATAGGCTTTTCTTCTTTCAAGTGCTTGATTCATAATTATCTCCCAAATACTCTATCTAATTTATCTAGAGTTCTTTTTAGTTTGATTATTAAAAACACATTAAGACATACTGAAATTATTGCTATTATTTCCATTATTTCTCCTTCTTGGTTTATTATCTTTCCCTCTAGGCCTGTACCCATTTATCATGTTATTGATTCTTGATACCAATCCCCAAAGTATATGTAGTTCTTCTTTCTTGCTCATTATTCTACTATTTTAACATATAAAGGCTTCCAAGATACTGTACCATAATCACCATACTCTATATCTGAATCAGAGTTAGCAATAACAGAATCACACCCATTAATCGTTAAAGCCATTATATAGCCCAAAAATAACCACTTAATATTGCTCATTGTCATCTCCTTATTTAAACAAGTTGTCAGCATCTTCTTTGCTTACTGTAGGTTTAGTTTCTTCTTCAACCTTACCTGACCTTAAATTAATTTCTTCTATAGCTTTCTGTTTCCAAGCATCTACCTTACATTGCTCAACTATCCATGTAAGCGTTTCCTCATCTACTTCTCTATAACTCTTACCTTGATTTTTACCACTCTTAAAGCCTATTGGTTGATCTCTCCAACCATCACCACTCAAATCTTCTTTCTTAGCCTTATATGGTGTTTTTTGCTTGTTTAAAGCACCAACTAGCTCATCTGCACTTGCAAACTCAGAACCTAAATACCCTGCACTAGCTAATGCTCTACCAATAGCAGAGGTTTCACAATTCTCCAACGCACTTGTAGTATTTATTGGTGATGAGCCTACATCTTCATAAGCATGACCACAGAACACATCTTCTCCAATCTTAATAACTGCTTTAACAACCACTATTTCATCTTTGAATTGAATAATCTCTGTGATAATTGATTTTTTATCTTTATGGTCATTGTGAAATTCAGTAACTCTTTCTGCTACTGTTTTATAATCCTTCCCATGTATTTTAACTGGCATTTTTCTATCTCCTATTTATTTATCATTTGAATTTTATTTGTAATATGTATGTATGGATTTTGTGGATTAAATCCTAAGAGTTCTAGTAAAGCATCAGCTAGCTCTCTAGACATCTTCTTTTTTCCATTGAGGTATGCAGATAGATTACTAGGATTTATTCCTAGCT
>VTLG01007942.1_pt1 | contig 21731 bp, 37 predicted proteins | sample 4694571 | NCBI WGS metagenome assembly VTLG01 (sample SAMN12604809, study PRJNA352737) | marine metagenome | biome: ENVO:00000447; feature: ENVO:00000209|ENVO:00000569|ENVO:01000036; material: ENVO:00002151; isolation source: viral sequences binned using virsorter ... | reverse complement strand
ATTCAGAGAAATGTCCGTCTGGAAATCTTTTCGATAGTTTATCTATATTCATGTCAGTTATCTCGTCAAGACTTATATCTAATGCCATACATGCCTGTGCCACATACCATAAAACGTCTCCTAATTCTATCTTGAGATGTCTTACATTCTCTTCATTGTATGGTTTACCTTGAAAGATCATCTTCTTTACAATCTCCAAAAACTCTCCACCCTCTGCACTAATACCTACAGCAGCAGTTAGTAGGCGATGTATATCTGAATTTTCTTCAAGGTCTCTAATACGATTTACAAATGCTACACCATTTTTAGATTCTTCACTTGTTACTTGGTTTACAAACTTTACGTATTTACTATCAAAATTTGAAGTCATCGAATTTCGCTTTGGATTCCTTTTCATTATACTCTGCTGTATCATTCTCGTCAATCATTATGTCTGATTGAGCATCTTGTTCACAATCATACAGTCTCATCTTTGCTCTATCAATACCAACCACAAATCTCCTATTAATAGTGGGATCGTTGTATCTGTTCTTCAATTGCTTGACCATTATTTGATTGAGACCTTCCAAATCCTCAGTGCTAATAAGAGCAAACATAAGATCAGCAGTAGCTGGAAGACCAAAAGATTCACTTGTGTCAGTAAGATTGGGGTCTGAACTAGAAAAACCAGACCTAGTAGTTTGCGTTGCTGAAAATAAAGGGATAGATGCTTCAACTGCCAATCCTCTAAGTTCTTCTGCTATACTTTTGACATAGGTGTATGAATTGATGTTTACTGAACCTCTGTAACGTGATGAAGCACAGATGTTTAGATAATCTACAAATATTATATCAGGTTCAAATGATTTCTTCAATTTGAGTTCCTGTAATAAAGCACGAAAGTGACCCGCATGTGCCGATGCAGTTGGATATTCTTTTACAATTAGTTTACCTGTTGTTTTTGCAGCTAGTTTGTCTACTTTTTTAGAGAATGTAGAGTGTGGTAAATCTTTAATATCTCTAATATTTGTGTTGAGTAGATTTGCATCTATTCTTTCTGCAATTTTTTCTTCTGCCATTTCAAGAGTGATGTATAATACATTTTTACCCTGTAGTAACACACTAGAGGCAACGTGACACATGAATAGAGACTTACCAACACCAGTTCCAGCAAGAGCAATGTTGAGAGTTTTATCAGAGAGTCCACCTGATGTAATTTTGTTGAAGTATTCAAGATCAAACGGTATTTTATTCTCAATTTTGTGATAGTAAGCATAGCGATCTTGTGCATCATCTATGTAATCGTGTCCAACATGTTGATCGAATCCTACTGCTAATGCATCTGACAATATACTAGGAATAGCATCTGGTTTTTTATGATTATCTTGACCATCAGCAATCTTGATACTCTCCATCAATGCATTGTATATCGCTCTCTCTTTACACCATGCTTCAGTGGTGTCAAGCACCCATTCTTTCCTATATTCTGCTACATCTAGAGCATCTATCAACTGACCTATAGATACAAACTGATCCTGACTCAAATCAGTTCTCTTCTCTACTTCAATATGAAGTATATCTTTAGTAGGAAGACTGTCATACTCTTTTAGAAACGACGATATTTCTTCAAAGACAGTTTTGTCTGCTGTCTCATCAAAGTAATCTGGTTCTATGAAAGGTAAAACCTTTCTTGTGTATTCTTCATCATGTAGGAGATTCTTGAGAATCGTAAGAGGAACTCTCTCACTCACCATAACTGTACTCCTTCCTAGATGCCTCGTCTAGTGCTTGCATAATCTCATCATCAAAATACTTTTCTGGATTACTGTATACTTCCTTGGCATATACCTTCTTGCCTTTGATTTCGTACCTGTTACCTACCTTTTTTACAATATCATATTTCTCTGCAAGATCTAACAGTCCATAGTATTTGTCAAGACCACGCTCATCATAGAACAATCGAATACTTACCTGTTTATTTTCCTTACTCAACCTCGATTTGACAGTCTTTGCCTTGATAACATTTCCAACGACTTCCGTTCCATCCTTTTCTTTTGCTTTGCTGAGATATATGATTGTACTCGCTGCATACTTGAGTCCCGAACCACCTCCCATTTCTTTAGTTGGTACGTAAGCTCCGATGACATCGTATGTATGATTTGTGACAATGAGTGGGACATTTGCTTGACCTAATTTGAGTGTGAGCATACGGAAAGCACCTTTGACAAGTTGTGATTTAGTCATGTCTCTGACATTCTTGTCTTCTAATGCATCCTTGATTTCTTTTTCTGTAGAAAGCATTCCCAGTGAGTCTAGTACAAACAAACAAGGTGTGCGTTCCTCTGTTGGTTTATCTAGATATATGTCTAATGCTTTCAGTGCCTTGTTACGAAACTCCTCTACAGTAACAACTTCAATATGTCCAACTCTTCTTGTGTCAATATTACGGGTTTCGAGTAGTTCTCTGTTGACTGCAGATTCAGTATCGAAATAAAGGACATAACCATTAGGATTATTATCCAAGAAATTTTTGACAACTGCGAGCGAGAAATAAGTCTTACCAGTTGATGTTTCACCAGCAATAGCGGTGATCCGATTACTAGAAACACCGCCAAAAATAGATCCACTAACGAGTCCATTAAACACGTAAGATCCTGTGTCAATGTATTGTTCTTTGTCTTCTTTATCAGATGCAATTTTTGCATAATCAGAACCAATTTCTTTGACAATTTCATTCAATAAGTCCATTAATTTTCCTTTGGATAGTAAACTTGTACAAAAGATTCACATTTAGGGCAAGTCAGATTAGTTACAATAGAGTACTCCTCTTCACACCCATAGTCTGCACCGTCAAAATCTGATCCCCATATCAGTTCAGTGCCACAATGCCAACAATTCATATACCAAGAAGTTTACGTTGTCTTTCAAAGTATCCGTGTAGAATCCATGAACTGCTGTTCATTTTATCTGTACCACCGATACCCCATTCAAACTTTACTCTATCATGGTTTGCGAATTTGTCAAGTTCAGGTGTGTTACCTTTGGCACGATCACCGCCATTACAGAATATCACCTCGTTTGAGATCTCAAGACACTTGGATATGGCACCACAGGCAGAGTCATCTGCATCATCCCATGATATTACAGCATCTACCATGTTGAGATGTCTTATTATATCAGCACGTTCAGTCCATGATTGAAAGTATTGACCTTTCTTTCTCTTCAACCAAGGATCACCATTCAAACCCACTATAAGATAGTTTGATAGATCCTTTGCTCGTTCAAAATAACGGATATGTCCACTATGTATTGGATCAAATCCACCAGTCACAAGACTTACTTTGTCAAAAAACATTATTGAAAAAAGAATACTTGATTTTTTCTATACTCGTCAGAAAAATAACGATCAGAATTAATGTCCATCCCATGAAGGAATTTTTTACCATCAAAGAATACAAGTCTATTATACTTTGGTTCTAATTTTTTTACAAGTAAGAGATCTTTTTTAGATCTCCATGGTTCATAATGCTCACTTGTTCTTTCCCTTGAACACATCTCCCTGTAAAAATTTGTTCCACCTTCATCATTGAAATAAACTATAGCATTATATCCATGATCTCTATGTGGCCACCAATAATTATTTTTATAATCATTGAAATCATTTTTATAAAATTTAGTTTGATTTGTTATGGTATGGTAAGAACAAGGTTTTTGACTACAAATAGAAGATAGTAAATCAACCACATGTGCCAATTCTGAATCCAACTGGTATAATCTTCTATCTTGAAAGTGTATATTATTGTAAGATGGTTTTTCGTTTTCCTTATGTAAGGGTACATAAGAATGGAAGAGATATTTCTCTACCTCTTCTGGATTATAATAGAAATTATCAATTGTATAAATTGTAGATCCTTGAAAGATCTCTTCTTCTATGACTAAGTGATCTCTCAACTCAAACATTAAATCACCATGCCATACTTTTCTCTCAAGATTTTTTTGTAAGGACCATCAGGATTTTCTTCCCTTACTTCCTTGATAAGTTTTAGTCTTTGATATAAAGACGTATCCCCCCCAAGATGTAAAGCACTTACAATGGTGCCGAGGTCTTTGTCGTTGATAGGTAAATCCATTTAGATAAAAAATGATTCTAATGTTGCAGTCTTCTCGACTTCCCATCCGATAGCATCAAGTATTGCTTTCAGTGGTTCGAGAAATGATTTTTCAAACATGAGGTCATAGTCAATATACTTTCCTAGACCAAGTTCAACAGGGAAATCAGATATAAATGATATCACATTTTCTCTGATTGGGTTTGGTTTTGTAAGATAAACAAATTTTATCTTCTCACCATTAGCAATGACACTATACTTTGCCTCCAAATTATTTTTCTTGACATAATGATTATAGAGAAGAGATCCTCTTACATGTATAGGTGTACCCTTAGAATATATCGATAAGTTGCTGACATACTTTGCAAGATTATTGCACGATCTAGGGAATGCAACCATCGCAGGGTCAAGTTTTTTGAAGTCATTCCTCATCGTCTCAATATAATTGATGACATCATCTTCAGTTTGACTCATTATAATATTCAGTGCTTCCTTGATCATCTTTCTGCAAGGTGCAGGTGTAGAAGATTTGACTGCTTCTATTCCCATCATCTTTAGTTTTGGTTCAGCAAATCTTACTCCCTCTATATCCCATGCATTGAGTATGTAGCGTTTTTTTGCAGTCCATATACCACGTTCAGCGATAGTCTCACGTTTCATGAACATTTTCTGTTCATATGCATTTACGTACTTGGCCAACGCTTCATAAGAACTCGAAATATAACTTTCAAGTTCCATCTGACAGACCTTATCAATGAACGTGACGATGCTTTCAGCAGTCTTTTCTCTCCCCTTGTATACAACTTCAACCAGAGGACCCATATGAAGATAAATGGAATCAGTATCTGAAGCAATAACATAGTCCTTCTCCTGTGTTTTTAGTACATTGTTCATGTACTCGTTTACTTTTTTTTCGATCCATCGTATGCTGAACTGACCACCGAGAGTAATAGCCTCAGCATTTTCCAACTTATAATAACGAAAGTAATTGTTACCGATAGCACCATAGGCACTATTAAGTTGAATCTTTTTCGCCATTTGGATGTTGTTGCACCTTGCAATCTCTCTTTCAAGTTTCTTTGACGGTGACTTCTCATAGTCTTTCTTCGCTTGTAACATCTTTTTCTTGAAGATGACACGTTCATTGTAAATTTTCTCCATCAACTTGGGTAAGAAACCACGTTTCTTCGTGGTGAACATCGCACCATTAGGACATACAGTTACGTCCTTGAGATTAGATAGATCTACCTCCTCATTCAACAGTTTATCGACAGAAACTGATGGATACCGTTCATCAAGAACAGTTTCGGGAGATATATTATACTGCATTATAAGATGAGGATACAGAGAATTCAAGTCAAACGATACAACCCAGTCATACATGCCTGGTTTTGGTTCTTTTACATATGCACCTGCATATTTCTCTGCTTTATCTTGATCCTTTTTAGGTGGTATAACTATGCCTTTTCTTTTTAGATCGTTGTAGATTATCATGTCCCACATACGAACCTGATAAAACACATCAGTGAAGTTTACCTTGGCATCATATGCCATAGTAACTGCTAGTTCAATCAGTTTCATCTTCTCCTCAAGGGAGTCAACAAGTCTAACGTCTTGAATGTTGTAATCTACAAACTTATTCCACGCTTTCGTATAAAATTCTTTGAAGGTATCATATTCAGAGTGATCTAACTTCTTCTGACCTAGTTCTACCTCTCCTATGTAGTCAAGACGATATGATTCCTGTGCCTTATATGTAAATTTTTTGTACAAATCAAGGTAATCTAAGACCGTGACACCACCAATATCATACACAGTGTGTGCTCTACCCTGCATGTAAATCTCCTCATGAGTGATCAAACCCCAAGGAGATAGTTTTTTACATGCCTTGTCTCCAAGCACCCTAGTGATCCTCTTAGCAAGGTATGGTATGTCATATAACTGACAGTTCCAACCAGTCACAACTTCTGGTGGATCATGTGACCAAAAATTTACAAAATGCTGAAGTAAATCATACTCATCATTACACTGAACATACTTTACCATCTTATCGTTATGATGATAAGTACCTACACCAAATGTCAGTATTCTTTTAGTGGCATAATCTTGTAATGTAATACATAACATCTCTTCATCACATGCCTCTACTGTAGGGAATCCTTTTTCAGATTTCACCTCAATATCAATCGTAACTAACTTGATTTTATTGATATCAAATTTTATTTCAGTTTCTGGATATTTTTCAGAGATGTATTGATAAATGTATCTGTTGTTTCCATAGATATCAAACCCTCTTACCTCACCATGTTGCTTTATAAAATCTCTAGTCTCACGTACAGTACCAGGTTGTATGCTCTGAACATATTTACCATCTAATGTTTTATACTTAGTTTTCTTTTTACTAGGTATAAACATTGTGGGTTGAAATTTTTCCCTTGTGGTAAAATTTTTCCCATTCTCATACCCTCGGACGAGAAAATCATTCCCGACCATCTGAACGTTTGTATAGTATCTCATTCAGATTTTTTTGTAGGTGCAGTCAATGCTTGATATTTGTCTAGTTGAGACTTATCTGGTTCTATTATAGTTAAGAAACTGTCTGAATGCACCATCATCTCACGCTGCATAGTAAATGATGGCCATGACTCTAGGAATTCACCTTTCAACTCAAATGGGTCGATTAGTTTGCAATCAGGTTCACCCATTTCAGATCCAACCTCTTCTAATCTAGAAATTAGAACAAGGTTGTTTTTGAATAATATAATTTTGATCATAAAGAAAGACTCTTTGACTTCAAGTTTACCACAACTGTACGTATTTTGTCAATATAACCTTGATTTCTTAGTTCTTTGAATACCATATTTTCAAATCCATACTCACCATACTTTTGTAATGAGGTTCCTCTTGAATCTCTTAGTTTCTTCACAAGATTCTTCAGACCATCAGCATCAGATGCTTTGATAAGTGAATTGATTTGATTTATAAAGTTGTTTACTTTTTTTTCTATTTCTTTTTCATCCACATCACCCTCAAAAGGTGTGGGTTCCTGTATCCAACTTTTTTTCATAATACTCCAAACACCTTGACTTTTCTTTCTTGTGATGCCTGGTCTTTCAATATAAGGTTCTGCTTTTACACCATATATTGTCACATTATGAGTTAATTCCCATAGTGTTTTCTTGTCCATATAGTATTGGTCAAGTAAATCTGGGTTGCAATCAGGTATATACTTAGGGTCTACAACAATATGCACATCCAAGTCAGAATATTGTGTGTAATTATACCCTGCATTACCACCAAGCAACAGAACATCTACTATCGCTCTCTCATCCATATCAACAAAAGCAACAAATGCCTCTGCAAACTGCATGAGTTTTTCATTAACCTCAGGCTTGAGAGAATCCCCAATCCAGAAGACTGGATTGAGGATGTCAGTGAACCTAAGAGATATAGTTTCCCTTAAATCTTTTGCTTTTATATGTCTAAGGACTTTTGAATACATGTGATCTTACTATCACATATATTTAGAGCCACTCCTTACGCTGTTGATGATCTGGAATGATTCTTTCAATATCAATAAGTAACAATCCGTCCTCAAAATCTACCTTTTTGACTACTAAATCATCAGGTAGTGCCCATTGTCTAGTAAAGTTACGTTGTGCAAGTCCTTTATGCACATAATCTACTTTATCTTTAGTCTTAGATCCTTCTATTATAAGTTTACCTTCTTGTGTGTAAACTTTTAGATCATCTTTCTTGAATCCTGCAAGTGCTACCTCGACCCTATATTCATGATTAGAAATCTTTATAGTATTATAAGGTGGGTAGTTTGTGTTTGCGAAATGTTGATCGAAAGTTGTGAACCAGTCATCAAACCCGATCATATTTTTTCTTACTTTTGCCAAGTAGTCCTGAGTTTCAGGCACGGTAAAAGTAATAGCGTTAGCATCGTTGAACATGCTGACCTCCTTGAGCGTCTAGTTGTAATGTCCCGTTAGGCGACACTACTAATTATACAGAACTACTTGCGAGGTCTGATTCGGTTCTTACGATAAGTGAGGTAAAGATTACTGTATGCTGCTATAACAAGAAGGACGAGTAAGAATGTGTTAATTGACATCTGCTGGTGTTTTTTTCTTACCAATATTATACTTCGTTTCTAGTATCCAGTCACCTTTGTCTTTATATGATATGACTTTGATTTGATTGAGTGGAGCGATATCATTTATAGAGTCAGATTTCAATACACCCACTAACCCCCAGTCAGATAGTAATGCAACTATTCTATTCCTTCTTTGTATATCATTCACACTAAGGTTTGCCTTCTTACCATCAAGTGCAAATAATTCCTTGAAATGCACAATAAAATACTTACCTTGTTTATGTAATATGTGACAACTTTGATATAATTTCTTTTCTTTTCTGGATGCTACTCCAATTCTTGTGAGAGTTTCTCTTACCTTGAGAAAATCATCTGGTTCTGATAGGACTACCTCAACCATTTTATCAGGTGTCCAACTGTATTCTGCTTCCATGACTACGCTCATTTCAATCCCCCTCGTTCAAGTTTCTCTTGTATAAATGTGAGTTGTTCTTTAGAAAGGAGTGGAAGAACTTGTTTCGCTTTTTCGTTACTATACCCATAGTACCGCTTCACATAATCAAGATTTTTCAATTCTTCTTTCTTCACCCAAGGAGAAAACCTCTTCTTGGATCGTAAAATATTTAGTAAAAAGTCATATTGTAACTTAGAATTCAAGTTATGATATAAATTCATCTCGTTTGCGTACATGATAGCATCAAGATGACCAGACATGCATCTGTTGATAATATATGCTGGATATTTCTTTTCTACATCAGGATCTTCATCAATCAGGTTTTTCTTACTGTGATTGATACTGTTTAACCAATCCTTTAGATCAACGTTCAAAGATTCTCTCCTTCATCTCTGGTTTCCAATTATCATAATACCCTGTTTTTTGTAATTCTGCTCTCTTTTCTTCTATATCCTTTCTATTTTGTACAATCAATGCACATATACCACTATTAAGTTTTACACCTGCTACTTCTTCTATAGTATCAGGATGTTCATCATAAAAAACAAGGTTTGGAAACTGTAAATTAAGATCTTTTGCTAATATTGTTAGATCTCTACAGGATGGTAGAGAATTTTCCTTGAAATAAAAAATCATTACACGATCTTTTACAAATTTTATATCCTCTTTCAACTTATTGAAACTTACAAATTTCTTTACAATGACTTTACCCTCTATCCATGCTGCTTTTGCATAGGGACATGGTGGTAAGTTAGAAAATGCGGGATTTGGAACGCTTAGAAGGTCTTCAATCCAAGAATCAATTGTTTTTTGGGTCACGAGGTTTGATAATAATACAGTTGTTTTCATAGTCAGGTATCATGTCCAGATGCACATCATTACCCCAACATAACTCTTGATACAAAGTGTTTAGTCTCTCCATATCATCATAAAGATCATTCACTTGCTCCATCTTTTCTCTTGAAGTACTTGTTTATCACATCAATTTGATCTTGATACTTTGCAATCATATCTAATTCCTGTTCTATCGCCTCAACGATATTAGAGTGTTCTCCAATACCTACAGGATTAGTGAGGTAGACTTCTACATTTGCTACATGTTTTTGGATATCTCCTTGTGCATGTGCTAGAAGTGCTCTGATTAATTGATCTCTCATTAAAAATTAATTAAGATAAGTTCTTTTCGGTTTTTTTGTGCAGATGTATAATCTGCGGTAGACCTCATTGTATATGTATGATCATATTCTACCGCCTTCCAATCATGAAATCTACGTTTGTTCAAGTTTGAAGAATTATAACTGACACACATGTGATGTTGTGCCTCACAGCATGCTTTTGAGAAGTTTGTATGATGAAAATACTTCTGCATACCTCCCTTCTTACCATATAAATTTGATCCTATCTCATAAGGTGGGTCAAGATAGATGAATGTATCCTCTCCACCTAACAAAAACTCATATGATACGTTAGTTATTCTCCAATTTCTTATAATTTCTGAGTATTCTGGCAACTTTTCGATACCTCTCATCGAAAAATTAGAATCACTTGCCTGTTTTGAGAAAGATGATGCCTCTGATAAACCAGAAAAACTACATTTATTGATAATATAGAAAGCAATTGCTCTATTCAAGTTGTCTGTGTTCTTATCTCCTACTTTAGTCTTACATTCTTCAAATAATTCCCTCGCTGTGCAGTGATCTGGATGTGTGATTTTATAATTTTTCAAACTATCAGTCATCTCATCACCATTTGTCTGCAACATAGACCAAAAATTATACAATGGTTCGTATAAATCATTGACCCATATATCTAAATGTGGGAATTGTTTACTTACCCACAATGCAACAGACCCACCTCCTAGAAATGGTTCTCTATATTCTTCAAAATTAGTCAAATCTGGGAAGAATTGACTAATCTTTGTAACTGCCCTGCTTTTTCCGCCTGGATATCTTAGGGGAGTTTTTAGACTTTTCTGAGAAATCATAATAACCAAGTTTTGATAATAAAACGTTCAACCATACGATCATAATAATCAGTACGAGAACTTCAAAGACGGATGTTGGGATCAAAGTATTGCTCCAGAGTAATTTTTGGTGTCCATCCTAACATTCTCTGTGCTCTACGATTGTCAGCGAGTGTTGTTTTTGCTTCACCAGGTCTTTCAGGTATGTTTATTGTATCATCAGATATAAATGATGCAACTTCGTTGACTGAATGATTTTTACCTGTTCCGATATTTACATCAATACCAGCAAAATGAGTCATCATAGCACACATATTTGCTTCAACCACATCATATACATGTGTAAAATCTCTACGTTGCTCACCATCTCCTACTATTGTAAGAGGTTCCCCACGTTTTTTCTGTTCCTCGAAAAGACCTATGACTGGTGCATACTTCCCTTTTAAAGGTTGACGAGGACCGTAAACATTGAAGTATCTCAAAGTTATAGTTCTCAGTCCATGCAATCTCCAAAACATTTTGCATAAAGTTTCTGCTCCTATTTTAGATGCTGAATAATGATTTAAACAATCACTCTGCATATCCTCTCTTAGTGGTGGTTCATTAATTAAACCGTAAGAAGAGGAAGTAGATGAATTTACAAACCTTCTTGCCCTTACTTGTTTAGCACACTCTAGCATATTGTAAGTGCCAAGATAGTTTGTTTCCAAACACTGCACTGGTCTCTCCATAGCGATTTGTATTCTACTATATGCTGCTAAGTGAAATACATACTCTACACCCTCAAACAGAGGGCGACAAGCATCAAAATCACGTATATCAACAACATGGTTCTCAGCATCATCATACCAATTGAAAGCTTCATTTGCCTCAGAGGACTCATTATCTAGCACAACCACATGATGATTGTTTTCTAAGAGTTTACTTACTATGTGAGAACCTATAAAACCTGCTCCCCCTGTTACTAAACATTTACTCATGATAAAATTTCTCCTGATGTATCTATACCCACAAAATTGAAGTGATGTGCATATGCATCATCAAGCATTGCAGGTTCTATGTTTATTCCTTCAAGTTCTGATATCATATCATAAGGTCCTTCGAGTTTTCTTTCATACTCTCTTTCATCCAACACTTCATTAATAAGTGCTTTCAATTCCTTTTTCAATGCGTCAGAGATGAGATTAGTCATCGTGATCATCCCAAGGATCAGATAATCCTTTGTTTGCAAAAAAACCTCTGTATATACCATAGGTAGATAAGAGAATAGTAATTACTGCAATTGATATACCAAAGGTATAATCAGGATTGAGTGTTAAGTGTGGGATGATTGGGTCTTTACAAGACAAATCCCAAGTACCAGGTAAAAAATAAACTGGTGGGCAAGATAAGAAAGTCATTTAAATTCACATGAGCACATAATTTCAGTTAGTGCTGCTAATAGATTTATCTCATGGTCAGCAACAAAAGCAGATTGATATTGGTATTTCGCAATAATTAGAACTGCTTCTGGAATTGACTTAGATTGAAGTGACTCGTACATAGAGTCATATACATTCCTCAGTATAGCACTAGGATCGTTATCTAGGTTCTGAACTATCCATTTCCTAACATTTTGAAACTCTTTATGTTTTAGAAACTTGATAAGTTCTTGTACTTTTACTGAAGAAAAATCTGCAAGTATAGAAACATCTATAGAACCAGATGCAGAATGTCGTTGAAGTTCGTTGAGGACTCTTCTCCAGTCAGGGAAGTGTCTATTGATGAGTTCAGCAATAACTCTGTTATCTGCCTTGACTCCTTCTTGTTGGAGAATGGTGTTGATCCTTTTGAAAAAAGACGCTGCGATCTGAGGTTTGGCATTTTTTGTGATAGTAAAATCTATGACAGAACATCTAGAATGTAGAGGTTCTATGATTTTGTTTTTGTAATTACACGTAAATATAAATCTGCAGTTGTTATAGAACGATTCGATATTCGCCCGAAGAAGTAACTGAACGTCATGAGTGGTATTATCTGCTTCGTCAATGATAATAACCTTATGCTTCCCCCCTCCCGTAAGGGAAACAGTGGAGGCAAAGTTTTTAGCTTGGTTTCTAACTGTATCAAGGAATCGTCCTTCGTCTGATCCGTTGATAACATAGCAATCTACTCCTAGTTGGTTGCACAGTGCCTTCGCTACTGTTGTTTTGCCAATACCAGGAGGACCTGCTAGTAGTAGGTTAGGTATTTCTCCCTTATTTAGAAACTCCTTGAAGGTTTTCTTGATGCCATCAGGGAGAATGCAATCATCAATTGTCTTGGGTCTGTATTTTTCAACCCATATAAAGTCACTTGCCAAAAGTTTTCACCATCAAGTTTGCAGACACAGCGATTCTTTTTCCTTTTGTATGTGGGACAGAATGAAACAAAGAACCTGGCCATAGTAATAGCATACCAGATCTAGGTTTGATTCGCAATGATTTATATTGAATGGGAGAAGAATCCTCATCAGCATAAGCATAGTATGATAGTGCCCATGTAAAAGGGAAGTGGGTGTGCTCTGCAGTATAATCACTATCACCATACATAAGTGCCCAAAAATCTTGAACATCATATGATATCGTAGATAAGTTAGAAAAGTTTTGTAAATCAAATTTTCTTACATGATCAACTGCTTCTAATATTTTTTCAATAAAAGGATCAAAATTTTTATTAATATGATGTGTCTTATATGAACTTCTCCATGCATTTACGTTGCTAACCTCACCTTGAGGATATAGTTTCCTATGATCCTCAATAGTGTCTATAAGTTTTTGATTATCAAGATTTAGATCTACCTCGTAAATTGGTGTTGGTGCAAGTAGTGTTCTTTTACGAATCACTCAGAATCCCTCCATTGTTTTCTCATGGTAACATACGGTTCACTTTTCGTAACAACATCTCTCGTTTTTTTGAATATAGTGGCAGACACCGCAAAATGACAAGTAGCATGATCTTTTTCTTGGGGTATTACTTTGCCTTCTTCATTATACTTTTTACCGTTTCTATGATTGGCATATCTCCTTGACCTAGTGAATCCCATTTCTAAAAATTTACGACACATATCCATACCGATAAAATCTTTGTTATCACGGTATACAAGATACATCTCATAGATTTTAGCAGCACTTTTTTTTGCTATCTCTGGAGTTTTGAATCTCCAATGAGCACATATATCGTTAGTATAAGGGCGAACCAATAAAACTCCTTGCTCTCCCCTTCCAATACGATAAAGTTTACGAGTTTCTTCGTTTGTAAAATCAAGTTCTTTGTAATTGAGATCATAATCAAATTCTTTCATGATGTGAGTATGTCAAGTCTTTAGATTGAAATTGTTTACATAAGTATTCTACCGCTTCCATAGGTGTAGCGTCAACACCACAAGTAAAAATATCACACATAGCAAGATTTTTTTCAGGCCATGTGTGTATACTAATATGACTATCAGCAAGCATTGCTATACCTGTTACCCCTTGTGGATCAAATTTATGTGCACATATATTCAATAATTCTGATTTCGCTTTACTAGCAGCGACATACAATGAAAATCTTATAAAATCTTCATCATCTAAAAGATTTGGAGCACATTCTTTTAGATTGAAAAGTATGTGTTTCATTATAAAAATCCTTTAGATTTTTTCTTTGTCTTTGGTTTATCAAGAACCTCAATATAGGTTCCTTCAAAGAAAGGTGAGCGACAATGATTCCACCACCACTCTTGAACTTCATCCCAAGATTCAACAATAAAAGTAGCATATTGTTTAGAAACTATTTTGTAGTGATGACGATCATAAGGTATATCAGAAGTCTGAGAAAAATATCTTGAGTCGCCTTTTTCAATTAATTCAGTCATACCAGTGTCTGATTACTCCGCTAATAATAAAGCAGTTAGTGATAAGATAGCTGAGAAATATAAAAGACCGTACCACAACAACGTGATTGTCATATTTTTTGGTTCGCTCGTCTGAGAATGATCCGAGTGCATACTTCCATATCCTCCATAATTTAGTCATATCCAGAATGGTTTTCTAGTGTCGTCACGTAAGTAGTTTGATGCTGCCCATGGTTTTGAGGCAATATATCTTTTGTATTTTGTGAATATGTCTATGGTATCGTCGTGCTTGAACTTATCAGGACCTGCGAAAACAAACTCTGTGGGTTCACCGTCTTGCTCTGGAAATATTTCTGCAGCATGTTCTATGGTTGACTGACAACTATGTACCTTACCATACCTATGTGTATACTCAGCACATAATGCAAGACCATGTTGAATCAACCATGTCCAATTAGTCTGTGCCCATATTGTGCAAGGGTGATTACGGAATGCACCCTTCTCAGTCTTGTATGCAGTGCCATCAAGTTTTGGTAAAGTGCCAAAGTTGTAACCCCACTCAGGTGATGCCACAATAGAAAGCATTTGACATGTTTCTAATGGCATCTTGACGATGTGTTTGTCAGGTAATACTTGTGCTGAAAAGCGGGGATTAGGAGAGGTTACAAAGATGTTCATGAGTAAACAGAATCAGGTTCTAACGCTATGAAGTAAGTTAGTTTATAATTTGTATTATAGAACCTTGCAAGATTTTTGCAAGAGATAGCGACAGAATAAGAACCAGGTATTAGTTTGATGTTCTCGATCTTGAAGTTGAATGAGAAATTTTTGTCAGTTTGTCCTACAACAAGTGCAAACTCATTTGATGTATCGTTCTTACGATCACTTACAACAACTTTGATTGCACCCTCACCACCAACAACAGATAAGTCTGGTAGTTGTAAAATAGATGCTGACTTCAATGCTTTAGCAAGTTGCTCTTCACCAAGATTGAAGGTCACATCTTCACTAGGAAGAACCATCTCCTTCTCAGGTGGTGCAACAATTACACTAGGGTCTGAGAAAAAGTATTTGGATCTTTGTGATGCACCTGATTTGATGTGAGCAAAATTTGGATTAGTAGACACATCAATATCTGGATTTCTATACAACGCTAGTGTATTCAGAAACTGTGGTAAATCGTAGATTGCAAAATCTTTTGGAATATATTCTTCTATCTCTGCTTCTGCCAATACGTTCTTCATGACAGATATAGTTCTTAGTTTTCTTCCTTCTTTGAATGCCAAAGACTGATTGATAGTCGTGAAGTTTTGAAGAATCTTCAACGTCTTTTCAGATAGTTCCATAGGTGGACGTAATTTCATGATAAAGTTTCCTTATCATTATAATAACATACTATCTAAATTATGGCAATCTAAGTAAATGGTATATGTGGTCTATTATACTTAATTCCAAATTTCCTCAATAATCTATCGATGGAAAAATCTCCCCCACCTACGAGAAGAATACAAAGTGCTCCTCCCATGTACAACACCAAAAGTTCTAGAAGGTATATGTTGAATCCTGATGTTACAATAGCATGATATATTGCCACCCCTATCGTACCGATTATGGAGAGTGCTGCTATTCTTGTAAATAATCCTCCTATCAGTAACCAACTACCATAGATCTCAGAGTATGCTGCTATGTAAGATGCTAATATCGGAAAAGGTATTCCAATAGGTCTTACAAATGCATCTGCAAAATTTTCTATATCTGCTGTCTTCTCATAACCATGATGTATGAGCATGGTACCTATTGATATTCTCAATATCAGTAGACCTACATTCCTTGCCAAAAAGTATCTCCTACAGGTTGCATGTTTCTTGATATGAAGTATAAACCTAAGTTACATACGAACCAGTTTATATTGACTATCCATGTTTGTTTCCATAGATACTTCCTATTGGTTTGAACAATGAACATATTTCTTTCATTCATTGTTGTCTCAGGAGAGAGGGGTCTAACTTTGATATACTGCTCTAAACCTAGTGCAACTACAAAACCAATTGCATAAATGTAGAAAATAAAGTTTAGAAAACTTGATGCTGTTAGTAATAGTGGAATCATCCTAACTCTTGTAATTTTTGTGCGACTGTTTTTTTAGATATTGGTGCTACATCATTTAGTCCATTAGCATCGAACCATGGTGCTGTCTCCCAATCAAAACCTTCTCCAAATGTATTATCTGCCTCTGCAACGTACCAATGACATGCTGCGTCTGGAATATCTACTGCACATACTGCCCAATCGTCTGTCCACTGTGGTACTTGAACCCATATAACTGGTTCTTTGTCCATTGCGTATGCTGTGGTAGACACACCAAACAATAATATGAAGACAGTCAACCACCCAAATATTCTTGGAATATACTTAATTGATGGTGGGTGTTTATACACCTCCATTACATCGTGATAAGATTGTGACATTAGATCTCCCATTAGATTATACCTGCCATCCCTGCTGCTGTTCCTATTATTATAAAGAAACCAAATTCAATGAGTGGATAGAAGGGGTGTGAAAATACCTTCATGCTATAACAATGTTACCTACACCTGTGAGAATGTAGATACCTATAACTGATGTGAAAAGAATGTACTGCATTATGCTCCTTGGTATACTGGTGTCATTACTCCACCACCCTCATCGTCATCATCATCGTCACCACTAATGGCACGAAGAAATAATTCAATGAATACTATGGCTCCTACTGGGTAGAAACACCATAGTATCGCTTGAAAGGGTGATATAGCATTGTCTGCTACTAAATCTGTCATTAAACAAAACCAGGTATTAGTTGACCTGTTGTTAGGTATGCTCCGATACCTGCGACGATGCCGATCATGGCAAGTCTGCCATTAATTGTCTCAGCAACTCTCTTTTGTGGTTCAATTGGTTTTGGTGTTGTCATTAGAAGATGCCAGGTATGATATTACCTGTAGTTGCGTATGCTCCTACTGCTGCTACGAAACCAAGCATTGCTGCCCATCCGTTGAATCTTTCTGCTTCTGGTGTCATTTGTTGTACCTAAAATAATGGGGGTATAATTGTGCCAAATAAAACATAGTTTACTGTGGCGATGATAAGACCTAGCATTGCTAGTCTACCGTTTACTTTCTCAGCATATCTCCAATAGGGATGATTTGAATCCATTAGAAGATACCAGGAATGATTTGACCTGTTGTGGCATAAGCACCAATCAAAGCAATGAATCCAATCATTGCCCAACGACCATTTACTTTCTCTGCATTTTGTGGATATCCTTCATAGGATACGGACTCGTCTATGTAAGGACGTGTTTCATTTGGGAAAGCATTTTGTCTTCCACCTGATTCAGTAGTTACGGTCATTGATTATGTACTTTTGTTACATTATTATATAGGAAATATAAAGTTTTGTAAAGATATATTTACATTTGTAATACTTATACTAGATATAATTAGTTCTTATCAATCGGTGTGGTAAACTTGAGATACAAGGATATGACTATAGCAGCAGGTACCGTAGTGAGAAAAATTATCATCATAACCATTACGATCATGTTAGCGATATCTGACATATAATTGTAAAGAAGTATTACTATTTATTACAGTATATCACTCTGCATAAAAAAAGGGGGTCGTAAGACCCCCACAGTATAGCACACTATTTTAGAATGTATACTTTACACCTGCCTTTCCAGACCAATCAATATCATCAACATTAGTTGCACCAGAGATTTCTCCATATACTCCAACATTCTCGTTGATAGACTTACTACCACCAAGGTAACCAATTAGTTCAGTGTCACCGAACTTATCAGCAGACTCAGTATGAGTTGTTGTAGGACCACCAGATACGTACCAGTTGATTCCGTTTGGAGTTGTTCCTTCATATCCAAGTTGAAATTCCCAAGTGCCTGATGAGTAAGCACCGTCTGGATATGAACCACTTGCTTCTACATTGACGTAAGGACCAGCAAAAGCGGCTCCAGTGAATAGAAGAGGTGTTGCTGCAAGAGCAGCGATTGTTGATTTGATCATTTGTATTTCTTTTGTCTCGCAGATACTAAAAAACCTGCGGATGACATCTACCCCGACATGGGTGATGGGTCTACGCAGGGGCACGATCTTTCGATCCCGTTGTAATGTTATTTATTATACCTTTTATTTGGGATCATGTCAATATTTTGTTTTGTGTACGTATCAGGTAATCCTAAAAAAGGTCTAGAATCATAAATGTTATCTAATGAATTAGGATTACTGGCATCATTATAATGTAAAAATACTTGTACACAATTTTCACCTTCAAAAGCATCTCTCCAATGTTCTAATTCACAACCCCTATACATTAGCATATCACCAGGTTCTAAATCTATTTGTATACCCTCTAAAAAAATTGACCAAGGTTCACCACCTAAATTGATAGTTGTAGAAATTTCGCAACTGGGTCTATCTTTATGTCTGTGTAAAACATCACCGTGTTTATAAATTCTAGCATAAGAATAAGTAGGTACTAATTTTACACCAGATTTTTGTTCCATAACAGGTTGAATTTTTTCTAATAATGTCTCCATCGCTATGTCTGCATAATGAGAATAAGTATTTGGCACTTGAGAATCTCTCCACGTTCCCCACTCTCTTACCCACGGTAATATTTTTTTATCATCAAAAAATTTTCTTGCTACTTTTCTTTTCAATAAAAAGTAATCACAAATAAAATCAGATAATTCTTTTGAAATAATTTTTCTGATTATTTGATAACCGTTTGACTTAAAACTCATGGTTTCAATTTACTAAAACCCTTCTCTTTATAAAATTCTATACAATTGTGGAATTTATCGTATAAACCGTTTTTATGACTGATAATAAATACGTTAGCATCCTTCAATACGAAACGTACGATTTTCAAAAAGTCATCTGTACCAAACCCGTCAAGTGAAGAATCAAACACTTCATCCATAATTAGGAGATTAGTCACAATGCTATTTTTCATTCTTGCAATGTCTCTCCAAGTAAACAATAATGCTAAATCAATTCTCATTTTCTCACCTTCAGAGAATGATGCATAGGAGAATCTTTCATGAACAGGTGTTTGTATTTTTTCGTTGAATTCTTCATCAAGTGTAAAATTAATATAAAAGTCCATTCTCTGTAGATAATCATTTACCTGTCGATTGATGAGTGGTAGATACTTTCTTATAATGCCCCTCTTTACCCCGTCATCGTTGAGTAAGAGTTTTGACTGCTGAAGATACTCAAAGTGTTCTTTCGTCTCTTCTAGGTCTTTCAGTATCTGTTTCAGACTACTCTTATATTCAGACAGTCTTGTAGTCTCTGCAGATTTGTTCTCAAGTCTGTCAGTTATATCCTGTATCTCTTTTTCCAAATCCTTTCTGAGTTTATTTGCATTTGATATACGAACATTTAACTTAGATGTTTCTGTATTCATAGTTCTTATCTCTTTCTGTATCTCTAAAAATTTTTGCTCTCTTGCTTCCTCTTCTTTGATAGCAGTTTCTATCTCTTGTAGATTATCCTTGTACTTTGACAGTACAGACTCTAGTTCCTTGACTTTTGTTGCACGAAATATTTTATCTATCTCCTGTGTACAAGTAGGACACTCTAGATGATCTTGGAAGAATGTTAGATTTTCTTGTGATGTAGAACTCTTTGTATTCAGTTGTGTTCTAAATTTATTAAGTTGTTTTATTGTAGCAACTGATTTTGAATATCCCTCAATCTCTTTCTCCTTTTCGGATACTTTTATTATAAGGTCATCAATCATTCCTTGATACTTCTTAGCATCCTCATCACAGGTGACGATCTTTTTCTGATTCTTGGTGATATCATTCTCACCTTCCTCCTCTATCTTACGAATAAATGACTGTTGCATCACTATCTTATCGCCAAACGATTCTTTTTTTAATTCTAGTATATTGATTCTATCTTTTGAATACTTTATCTTCTCTTTCAATAGGTCAGACATACTAGAGAATACCTTGATATCTAATAGGTCTTCTATAACCTCCCTGCGATGTGGAGCATTAAGTTGCATAAAGGGAACGAAAGAAGCACTGCCAAGTATGACAATCTGAGTGAAAGATTTATAATTTAGTTTGAGTATTTGTCCTTCCAAATACTTCTGTTGATCAAGTGCAGATGCTTCCTCATTGAATTTCTTACCGTCTTTGTATATTATAAAAATATTAGGTTTGATGCCACGAGTAATTTTATACTCAGTCGTGTTTATATTGAACTCTATCTCTACTACAGCATCTCTTTCATTAGTTGTATTTACTAATTGACTCTTACTTATTTTACGGAATGGTTTATTGAATAGAGAAAAAGTCAGAGCATCGAGTATTGTAGATTTACCCGATCCATTCTGACCTATGATAATACTATCTTTATTCTCGTTAAGAGAAAAGTTTATAAATTGATTGCCTGATGATAAAAAGTTTTTATAACGAATAGATTTGAATTCAATCATCTTTTGGTATAGGTGGAATCACAATATCATCCTTGCTAATTACAGTATACTTGGTTCCTGATTTTTCGCAAGCTGCAATTGCTACATGATCAGCAATAGGAATGACCTCCATCTCTGGATCTCCTTGCTCTTCTAATAGCATAGCATATCGTGACGCATCGTCCTTTTCTTTAAACATAAACACCACCTTCTCACCATAAGGATTGATGACAGCATAAGCACCCTCATCTTTCATTCCTTTTATGGTAATTACGTGCATTCGCAGGCTTCCTGATATAGATCTCTAACGAGACCCTTAATTTTATTTTTATTTAGATTTGTTTCAAGATCGTCTATGTACATATTCAGTAGGGTCATGGTGTCCTCTGTCTGCTCTACTATCTCACCATCAAAGATAAGATGATCAGTTCTCTCTACAACTTTGATATCATATGGGTTAGACTTAGAAAGTGCCTCCATAAACAGATTATATTCTTTCTCATTGCTTTTTTGTCTTACCACTACCTTGACAATCTTATTACGATACTCATCAAACTTAGTAAGTTGTCTCTTAGTATCAGCATAGTTGATAACTTTGTATAGTTGGAATGGATTGTTGATAGTTTTCAGTGTTAGTTTCTCTGTATCGTAGATATGAAATCCTCTTTTATCATTCACATCATTCCAAAACATTTCGTATGGATTACCGAGGTAGTATATCTTACCATTAGATGACCTTGTATGGTAGTGTCCAGAGAATACCTGATGAAATCTCTCATAAC
>VTLG01006143.1_pt1 | contig 21731 bp, 32 predicted proteins | sample 4694571 | NCBI WGS metagenome assembly VTLG01 (sample SAMN12604809, study PRJNA352737) | marine metagenome | biome: ENVO:00000447; feature: ENVO:00000209|ENVO:00000569|ENVO:01000036; material: ENVO:00002151; isolation source: viral sequences binned using virsorter ... | reverse complement strand
AGGTCGATGCAGGGGCGAGGACAGCCTCACCCGTCCTTATTTTTAAAACATTAAAAGAGGAGGATCATGAGTAGGGCAGCAATCCTTCAGCACCTCTACGATTTAGGGTTTGAGGGGATCTATACAGGAGGAGGGTGTGAAGCCCTCTGTTTGAGTTACGGAGGTTGCGAGGCAGGAGCATACCTGCTTGTAACCGACTCTACTGGTTTAGAGTATGACGATCTCAGCAACGGGATTTTGGTTGGACGCTACACCCCGGAGAATCGCTGGTGCAGTGAACCCTCTGATCTCAGAGAAACTGAACGTCCCACTTTGGACTGGATTTCAGAAACAGTTAGATCACTAGTAGCTGTTTCGACTACTTAGAACTGCCAATGTTGGCTTAAACCATTTAGATGGGCGGGAAAACATCGAAACCCGCCCGGAAAGGAGGAGCAGTGAACTGTCACGGCTACATTAAGCGCGTGGAAGAGTACAAATTCTCAAAGCTTTCTGTTTCCACCGGAGATCGTGAGGATATCTACACGGCTTTGACAGTTTGGCCGTATGGGGAGTACACGATTCAGGTCAGGTACAGGCCGGAACTCAGGGAGACTCACGTTCATTTCGATGGCCAATTAGGAAACGGTCTCAACGGGGACTACGCTTTCTACTCTAAGGAGGAAGCTTACCATTATGCTTTGAGAATCATGGATGTTTTGAGTCAGGCATCCAAACTGTGGGACTCTTTAGTAGGTCTGCAAAATCAATCTTTAAAACAGGCCGAATCTGGCAAGAAAAAGAGTGAGGAGCGCGAGTGCCCAACCTGCGGAGGTTCTGGGGAGGATTCCCGGTTTTTCTGGGCACCGGGGACTCTCTACAGCGATGATGGAGAGTTCAACGCAACTCCGGTCCCCTTAGCGTGTACAGACTGCGAAGGATACGGAACCTTTCAACCCTAAACAAGGAGAGAGAAAAATGTTAAATGAAATTAAAAAATCCCCGGCTGTGGTGGAGGTCAAGCACGTTTTGACAGGTTGGGTGGTGGTTGAGTTTGTTGCAGGTTACCGTGCGACATTATCGCACAGGCCGGAACTGGCGGAATACCACTTACATATTGATGCAAAATATGGATCTGAAATAAATGATAGATATGCTTTCGACCGAAAGTCTGATGCGGTCGCAGAATTAACTCGTTGGACCCGAATGATTGAGGAACAGCAGATAGTTGTCGCGGAATTGGTTGCGACAGAGGCAAAGTAAAGCAAGGGACTGGTGCCCCTGCTTCTGCCACTGGGATGGTCCGGTGGTGGAATTGAGGGCACCTTTAGACTAGGAGAGAGAGAATGAAAAATCTTAGGATTGCAAAACACAATGCCGCGCAGATAGAGGCGCGGCTGGCGGAGGTCAATGGACGTGCTGAGACGCACACATTCACGTCCTACTCCGAAATCGAGGCGTGTGCTTTGAGCATGGAAACTCGCCTTGCCAACATGGGTATCGCCAAGAGCTACCGCAAGGGCGCGGCTGCCAGCATTACAAGCGGAGGAGCGGTTGCTTCGGCGTATAAGTGGATGCGGAAGGCGACATTTGTCCATCTGAAACGCTCCGCTGGGGGGTGGACCCTTTTTTCGGTTTGGCCGGAAGAGATTTACAGTTCCGGCGAGAAGGACGAGTTGGAGATCACGGCAGAGCAGTGGGAGCGGGTGCTGCGGGGGATCAAGCAGGGGAATAACCTCAAAATCAAAAAACCTTTAGACAAGGAGTGAGATGGAAGTTGCAGCGACACCTTCACGGGCAGATCGACTAAGCCGAGTGGTCTTGGCGCTTGAAGAGGAGTTTGCCGACATTCTGGAACAGCTTTGCGATGAGATCAGGGCTGACCTAGAGGATGCCGAGCCAGATTCCCATGCGGAGAAGGAGCTGGAAGAATGCCTGGAAGAGATCGAGGAAGGCAAAAGCTCGATGTACGATGCTTGGAATTCTCTCTTCCACATAAATATGCTTTACGATCTCGATGCGCCGGGGAGGGTGCTGACTGAGATGGCTGAAGACAATTAACCTAACCTAAACTAGGAGAGGACTTATGAAACAGGCTTCACACACGGATTGGATGACCGACCGGGATTATATAGAGTATCCTCGATGCCCAAGATGCCGACAGACAAGTGATCGGTGGCTGTACGGTGTTGACCCGAACGATAATAGCGTGAAGGAATGCGCGAATTGCACCCTGCAATGGTGCGACAACTTTAAAATCACGGGCTATAGTCTGGTGGATTATTAAGCAAAAGCAGGTAGTTAGGCATAGGATTCCAAGCTTGGACGCATCTAGGTGCGTCCAGAGGTGCAATCCCGCGCCAATTAAATTGAAGGAGGAAAAATGTCGATGACAAAACCGGAGTTGCTCAAGTATTTGGGTAATTTCTTAGGCGAGGAACTGAACCGTGGACAACGGCATGGCGAACCGTCCAAAAATCAATACTGGGACGCATATCTGATTTCCCGCTCTTTGGAGCTTGTTAACCAAATGCAAGGAGGAGAGGGGATACAGAGAAAGCTTTGCCCGGAATGCGGGGAAGACGCTTTGAAGCGTTGCTTCGCATTCTGGGATTCTGACTCCCAGAAGTGGGAGGGGAACGATGGGCCTAGCGCAGGGTATTGGTGCCCTGCATGTGGTGATATTGAGCGAGTTGATGGCGAACAGGACGAGAACACAGTCAGGATTCACGGGTATGATATACCCGTGGAGAAGAGGAAGCAGCGTCTTTTAGACGCGCTTGAAGCGGCTGGATATCTTAACGAAGGATAAATGCAAAGGAGAGACATGGTTGAGAACACGGTTAGGATTCATGGGTATGATATACCCGTGGAGAAGATCGCTGAGGCAGAGGAAATGGTGCTTGGGTGGAGTGATGAGGAGGAGGCAAACCGGGATGAGCCGTGTATCTGCTTTTTCTCAAAGACGTATCACACAGGCTGGCTAGTAGTCGAAGGGGGTGATGCCTCAACCCTGTTAGAGGCCGATTTTTGCATCTTTCTGAAAGATGCGCTGGAGGAGTGGAGGCGTGTAGAAGGGAATGAAATGTTTATTTCCTTAATCAGAAGGGTTGGCAGACGCACTGGAGGCGTGGAGGAAAAATGGAATCGGAGGCTATTAACTTATTGCCCCCTAATAATAAGACGGGAACCTCGCCCACCGTACCGCGAGCAAGACGGGCGAGGACAACAACAATCAGACTAGGGTAGTCTGAAGGGACTTTTACGTTACCACAAAGCATCGTGGTAACACAACTTTAAATCATTTTTAGAAAAAGGTTAAGATGCCAAGAGGAAAAAAAGGAAGGACGCAATTTGAAACTTTCGCAGTCGAGGCAGAGCAAATGTCCGAACTCCGCGAGTTCCTTGCGAAGCGCAGCGCTCAGGGGGGAGCATCATGGACAATTCGAGGTTTCGTCTCCGCTGCAATCCGAGAAAAAATGGAGCGGGAATCGTGATGAGGCCAAGAAAGAAAGTGATTCTTGACCGCAGTCGCGCCGTCTATCGGGGTCGTTTCCACGCTCAAGGGGTGAAGCGTGATCTCATGACTCAGGAGCAAGCAGAGTGGGAGTTTTTGCCCTCTGGCAAGCGGAGGAGACGCTCAGAGGAGCAACTTGAGAAGTTGCTCCTCGCACGGTACGAAGAGGCCGCCCAACTCTTGGTCTCAGAGTTGGAGACCAGAAACACAACCAAAATTAGGCTTTCCGAGGGGATTCAGGAATGGCTGGATGAGACTGGAGGGTTACGAGAGGAGAAAACCGTCCGGAATTACAGCATCGCAGCATCGCATTTTCTGGAGGCACTCGGAGATTTTAGGTTGAACTCACCCCCACGAGGTCTCTCAGGTAGGTACGTCCAGTTTTTAGGCCGCCGGAACAATTCCGATGGTACAATAAACTCACGCTGCCGGGTGATGCAGGGGTTTTTCAATTGGGCGTACCGCGAAGGCTTAACGCCGCGCCCAGTCCGGCTACAGGGGGTGAGAGGGACTCGTAAACCCCCAGGTGTCCTCTCTTCCGAGCAGATGGGTGCAGTTTTGGAGAGGATCGAAGAAAACCTGGCCGCTGCCAGCACCGAAGTCCAGCGAGTCTCTGCCATGAACCAGCGGCGTATCTGGTATATGCTGCGACACACTGGGATGAGAGGAGGCGAGGTCCGCGCACTTCCGCTCGCACACATTTCTGCGGATGCAGTCGCAATCCGAGATGTTCCGGACGCTGGGTTCCGAGTCAAGGGGCGCAAGGAAGCGATGCTCCCGGTGGCTCCGGCACTCAAGGAGTTTCTGGGAGAAGATATCTCAGGGCGCGGTCCTTATGAACGCTGGTATCTGGACAACGGGCATGGACAGGTGCAGTGGGCCGACACCACTGCGATGGCGCGGCCATTTTCTCGGCATTTCGCAGCATTAGGTTTTGAATCGGTCAAGCCGTTGCATGGTTTCCGAGCCTCGGTTGCAACCCTTTTGCTGAACCAAGGGGCATCGCCAGTGCTGGTGCAGAAACTTCTGCGACACTCATCGATCACAACCACGATGGGCTATCACAATAGTGAATCGCTGGACGTGAGCCGTCTCTTAGAATGTCTGTGATTTTTTTTCTTGACGATGAAAACATGATCGCGTAGAGTGGCTGCTTGAATCACCTCTGGCGGGACTGGCGGGGGTCGAACCCACAACCTGATGATTAGAAGTCACACAATGCAAAATCTTATAACAGTTTCGCAAGCAGCTCGACTGATGGCAATGAGCGAACAGGTTTTTAGGCGTAAACACCTACCAACTCTCTCACAAAAACGGTTGTGGGAGGGCGGCCCGATACTTTTGGATGCTAATGAAGTGGAGGAGATGTGGCAAGAGAAAGCGGTGGTGATTTCGGAGCCGGACGCTTCGTAATCATACCTTTTGAGGTCGCTTGTGATAGGCGGCTCACGGGGCGGCAGCGGTTGATTTTGATCACACTCTGCTCATTTCGCGGAAAGGGCACGGATTTGGTGTGGCCGAGTCGCCGGGAGATTGCCAACAGGTGTGGAATCCATCCTGTCAACGTCTCAAAAACCACCACTGAACTGGTCGATTTAGGCTGGCTGAAAAAGACTGGAACGGGCGGGAATCGCAGGTCAACCCGATACACGATTTGCCCACCACCACGATTAGTAGAGGTAGCCGAAACGACTACTCTACCAGTAGCCGAAACGACTACGGTAGCCAAAACGGCTAACCCACCCGTAGTCGAAACGACTACTCCACCCGTAGCTGAAACGACTACTCCTATTAGAAGAGTAAAGAGGAAGAGTAAAGAGGAAGAGTATCAACCCCCTAACCCCCTTGAGTTTGAGGGCTGGTGGAAAGATTGGCTAAAAGCCATCCGGATAACCTCGCCTGAGAGGACTAACGCCGGAACCAAAGCTACGGCGGAGGAAAATTTTTCAAAACTGCGGAAAGCAGGTTGGTCTGTGGAGACCATCAGGGATGTGACCGGAAAATATCTCCGGGCAACCCTTGGACAGCGGAAAAACGCAGAGGGGTTCCTGAACCCCAAAAACAAACTGGTGTCGCAGTATTTCACGCAGGAAGTTGACGAGACCCCAACTCCAACTGGGAAGAAGGCAACTTGGGATGAGGTTGTACCAACCGCAGCCCTTGAGGTCGTTCCTGAAACCATTATTGAGGCAGAATATGACTCCCAAGACATTGAAAGGCTTGCTCGTAGCATTGGATGACGTTTATCCAAAATCGACAGACAACACTGCACGGCTATTTGGTATCTGGCAAGCCGTGCTGGAGGATATCAGCGACACCGAGGGACAGGCAGGGCTTAAACGCTGTCTCAAGGAGTATCAAGGAAGTTTTCGCCCCACGCCAGCGCAGTTTAGATCGTTTTGCACCGTTGAGGACGATTTGGAGGGGAATGCCGATGAGGCATGGGCATCCGTACTCCGGGCTATCCGCAGATACGGAGGCTGGTCGAGTTTGGATTTCGAGGATTCATCCATCGCAGAAGCAATCAGGCGGTTGGGCGGGTGGAGACGACTCTGTAGTTCAAAAGAGACCGAGCTTGGGTGGTTGGCTAAGGAATTTCGAGCAGTTTACGTTGGGGCTGCCAAAACCGGGAGCACTTACGATTCAATAGTTGGGGTTGGAGACACGCAACTCATTCCAGCACCACACAGGGAACTTTTAGCACTGGAGGAACATGAGTGAGGTTTTAAGAGGAAATGTTCGTGGGCAGGAGTTTGAGATTTGGACGGACGAGCACGGTAGAGATCAGTGCTATTTCCCCGGACATCCTGTGAACGATCAGGTTGCCAAAAGTGAGGATCAGCAGCAGCAGCCAAAGTCAGTTGGCACGGTTTGGAGAAAATTATCGAAGCAATTTGGTGGCGTGAGCAACGTGGATCGATGAAGCGTTGTGCCACTAGGGGGAGAAAACCATGTGTCCAGTTTCTCCCCCTTTACAGTGTGAACTTAACAAAGGGAAACATGAAGAAAATCAGCTACATCGACTGCTTGGCGCAGGACCAGTGTCAAGGGAAACTCAAGAAGAAACGCTCTTGGTGGTTTAGGATCACATCGAAAAGGAACAAGCATGTCTTGGCTTAAATTCTGGAAAACTCCTGAGCAGAAGGAACTTTCTGCACTCAAAAAAGAGGCAGAACGCCGAAACAAGGAAGAGCAGCAGAAACGCACTGCTCCCATGATTGAGGGCGATACCACGATTTATTGGTGGCACGTCCGGCGCGGACACCAGAGGGCGGGGAAAAACGTCCGCGCCGCTCTGATCCGCCGCAGAACTCTGGACAACCCAGAGCCAACGGATTTCTATGTTTGACGCTATTGCCCCCGGCAGGATAGATCCGGAAATGACCAGCGAGGATTACCACCTCGCGCCTGAGATTGGGAACTCCGGGCTAACTGGGATAAACAGAAGCGTTGCCCATTTTCTGCACTCAAGGGCAGTTTCTGATGCCCCTCTTTCTGCCCCTCTTTTGGAAGGACAGGCAATGCATTGCAGGTTTTTAGAACCAGCAGATTTTGACAACCGCTTTGCGTTTGCTCCGGCAGGTTTAGACCGCAGGACGAAAGCGGGAAAAGAGGCGTACAGGGAGTTTCTGGAGGGATCGGAGGGGAAATTGGTTCTGACCGATGACCAGAACCAAAGAGGCGCAGAAATGGCGGAGTTGTTGAACTCCCATCAGAGAGTTTCTGAACTGGTTGACCTCAAAAATGGACATGCCGAAGTCTCAGTTTTCTGGGACCACGCCGGGATTGGTTGTAAATGCAGACCCGATTACGTCTCCCCGGATGGGTTAATTTTGGTTGACCTGAAAACCGCTGCGGATGCCAGCCCAGAAGCGTTTGCAAAATCCGTTGTGAACTACGGATATCACCGCCAAGCGTCATGGTATCTCCAAGGCTGGCGGCGGGTGACAGGTTTTCACGCAGATTTCGTTTTCGTGGTCATTGAAAAACAACCGCCGCATGGAATCGCATGTTACACGCTGGACGAAGCCGCACTTGCAGAGGGTTGGTTCCAGTGCCGTAACATACTTGCAAAGTACAGGTCATTTCTTTCCGAGCCAGAAGAGGCTCGCAACCCTGGATATCCCACCGATATTCAGGAATTAACGCTCCCTCGCTGGGCGTTCACCGAATAACCAAGGAGAATCATGGAATTAGAAAAAGTAGCACCAGCAGAGAACCCGTTCCTACCGGGAGAGGTTGAACAACCGCAGGAGAATTCTGCAATGGCCGTGGTCGCGTCTGGTGAGGTTGCACGGGTGCAGGGACAGATCATCAGTGCAAAGCGGTTCCCCAGGGATCAGTTCCTCGCCTACGAGCGAATCATGCAAGCGTGTCGCCGACCAAAACTCGCGAAAGAGGCGATTTACGCCTACCCGAGAGGTGGAACCACCGTCAAGGGGCCGAGCATTAGGCTCGCCGAGGAACTTGCACGGAACTGGGGGAACATTGACATGGGGGTTCGGGAACTCTCAAACGCAAACGGAGAAAGCATCATTGAGGCTTACGCGATGGATTTGGAAACCAACTCCAGAGACACAAAAACCTTTACCGTGAAGCATGAGCGGAAGACCAAATCTGCAACTAAGATTCTCGATGACCCCCGCGACATTTATGAGGCAGTCGCGAATCAGGGTTCTCGGCGGAAACGGGCCTGTATCCTCGCAATTATACCCGGAGATATTGTCGACGATGCACTTCAAGTGTGTGAAAAAACTTTATCTGAAGATCCCGACGCCCCGTTGGAGGATCGAGTCAAAAAAATGGTTGTTGCCTTCGGGCGTTTATCGGAGACGGTGTCAAAATCGATGCTGGAGGATCGGCTTGGGCACGAGGTTTCACTCACCTCACTCGATGAGATCAGCGAACTGGAGGCAGTTTACCGAAGTATGAAAGATGGTATGACCAAGCGAACAGACTGGTTCAAGGTCACCGCATCTCCTGCATCTGGTGCAGCAGCAAGGCTGAACAACCAGTTTGACGCAGAAAAGCAACCCCCTAAGCAGCGAAAACCTCGTGCAAAGAAGCCACTGATTGAGGTTGAGACAAAGGGGGGTGAACAGAGTTCAAACCTAAACGGGTTTGACCTGGTGATCGCACAAATTGAAGCCCGGAATGGTTCCTCAGAGGATTTGAGGGATTTCTATTTCCAGAATGAACCGGAGTGGAAGCAAATTTACTCTCCGGATCAAATGGCAGAGATTGACGGAACCTACCAGGGGATTTTAGATGAAATCGATTCTGAAAAATTGAACCATGCAACCGACCCTTCCTAAACTCAGGAGAACCTGTGCGTTCTGCGGAATCATTTATTTCCGTGACAAGTACAAGAAAGGGCAGCGTTACTGTTCACAGTTGTGCAGTGCGAAGGCAAACAACATGGAGCGGCGGAAAGCAACCGCTGCCCAGCGCAGGTTCACGGGTAAGGATGGGATCAACCACCAAGAACTGTCGCCTCCCCCCACAGAACAAGAAGTCAACCAGGCAGTTCAGGAATTTCTGGATCGTGGCGGGGAAATCGAGCACTACGCAAAACAGGTACAGGAAAGACCTGCGATGGTCTCCGAGTTCAACGAAGCTGATGACCATTTGGAGGAAGTCAAGTTCACCGAGGGTATTCGGAAACTAATCGACAGAACATTCCCATGAAAGACTATTTGTTGCAGGTTAAAATCAAAAACAACCGTATGCACTCTCTCATGCTGAAAAACGGGTACAAAAATCTTAATGTCCTTGCAAAAGCAACTGGAATCGCTTACCCCAGCCTTTGGAACATTTACAACCTGAAACTGTCTCCGCTTACGAATGAAAGGAGCGGGAGAGAGAAGCAGTTCCGGGTGGTGTTCCAACGGCTTGCTAATTTCTTTGGCGTGTCAGTCTTTGAGCTTTGGCCGGATGGGTTGGATTATTCTGTAACCGAAAACAGTTTTCAACGCGCAATCGATTACGAGAATTTTAAGCATTTGACTACAGAATCCGCGCCCATCGAACCTGAACGCAGTTACATGCTCACATGCACCAAAGAGGCGCTTGAAAAAGGGCTGGAGATCCTCTCTCCTAGAGAACGCGAGGCACTTACACGCCATTACCTGAATGGCGAGACAATGGAGGGAATTAGCGCGACAATGGACGTTACACGAGAACGGGTGCGGCAGATTATTGCCATTGCAATCCGGAAACTGCGGCATCCAAGTCAGGCTAAAATCCTGAAACAGCACTGGGATGAGATGCCAGCATGACTTCAGAATCACGAGAAGCACAACCTCTGAGCGGAGAGGATAAGTTCCGGAGGAAGTATCCTTTAGGGATCGAAAAGGACTTTGAGAAGAAATACGGGCATTTCCCCACCACAGAAGAGATGGTCATAGAAATCAGAAAACTGATAAAGGCGGGGAAGTGGAAGGGGTCACCTGTTTCTGCTTTGAGGCCGAGGTAAAGCGAGAGGAGGCACCTCCGTGACACTGCTGTCACAAAAAAGTCTCCAATTTTCATTTCTCGTCAAGGACGGTCCTGTAAAACCGCCCTCCTTGGCCTCTCCACCAACAAAAGGACGACATGGAGCGGAGATTTAGCATGGGCGAATTTGCTCCGACAGGAATCGAACTGGTGTTTAAGGAGAAGTATGGCCGCTACCCCGAAGGTGATGAGATGCGTAATGAGATCGCCCGTCAGAAAAAGACGGGAGAGTGGGCTGGCACGATTGAACCAGACTGGGAGGAAAAGTACTTGGCCGAGAACGCATTACTGAGGCAGTTGCAGGGGAAGGGGACAACGAGTTGTGGCATTGATCCGGGATTCAGCGGTGCCCTCGCCGTTGTTTCAGAGGAGGGAGAGGTGCTGGGATTGGAGGATATGCCTGTGCTGAAAGTCGGCAGCCGGAGGGAACTGAACGAACCTGCAATCAAGGATTTCCTAAAACGCCACAAAATCGCCACTGTGGCCCTTGAGAAGTCGCAGACGATGCCGGGACAGGGAATTGCCTCATCTGGGCGTTACATGATGTCCTACGGGGTTTTGAGAGGTCTCTGCGTTGGTTTGGGCATCCCATACCAGCTTGTCCACCCCAGAACATGGAAAAAGGCAATGATGCCGGATATGCCAAAAGAGAAGGAAGCATCAATCCAGAGGGTTGGACAACTCTATCCGGACTTGGTGCTGGATCGCAAAAAGGATCACGGGAAAGCGGACGCGCTCTTAATCTGCTTGTACGGTCAGAGGGGCATGGTCACTTGATCAGTGATTGTGGGCTGCGTCGTCTGCCAATTTCCTGAGCAAGAGCGCCGGAAACCCCTGCGGATAGAAGCCCACGAGCCTGTAATTGCTGCGCCCGTTGCAGGGGGATTTCCTCAACAGCATCCATTGTTGCCCCAACGTGTGGCACCCCTTTTGTCCGTAAAAGGTTCCCTAATTCCGTGTTTGTTGCAATGTCGCGTTCTTTGGCTAGGTGCTGCCGCAACACTCTGCCCAGACCGTAATAATTTTTTCTCACCCACCCTGGGCCGACATCCAACAAGTTCCCCGCAGCATCTGCGAGGCTAATTTGATTGCCAGCGGTGTCTGAGCGGGGGGTCGTCGCTGCCGCACCTTCGTGGATTTGGGAGATTTTCTGTAGTTTTTGGATGAAGTTTTCTCCAAGGTACTCGTCTGGGAACAGCAGTTTGTGTTTCTCCATCATATCCGGACTGAGCAGCGTCCTTGCATAGTTCTTCGTTTGTGCTGTGTCAATGTCCATCCTTGAGACTGCCTGTGTTGCCGCGCCAATCCGATACAACTGTTTCTCTGCATCTGTCTCCAGACCTGCAAGTTCAGTCTTGATTTGATCCGCAGTTTTTGTGGCTCTGTAGGCATCCCCTCCCAGATTAAACGCTTCCAAGCTTTTTTTGTCTGATGACCATATTAAACGGGCCTGACCATACTCGTCAGATGCTTCGTCCATGAAGGCAAGCAACTCGTTTTTTCTGTCTTTCAGGTTAGAAGCCAAGAGATTCCTTCGCGAGGTGTCTTTCCCTGACTGTAACCCCCCAATAATTTCATCAAGGGCAATTTTCGTCTGATGCAGTCCATAAAGCGACCATTTCGCCGGAGGAGGCGGCGGTTGCCCCTTTTTCACCTTTTTGGGTTTTTTCAGCGGGTAGGGGGGCAGTTGCTTCCCCGGTTCTGCATGTTTAGCATTTTCAACCGCTTGTGTATATGCTGCTTTGAATCGAGGAAGTCGCATTAACTTGTCAATGCGCGGGTCTGAAAAGGCAGGAGTCTTCCACGCCATTTCGTACAAGGGTTCTGCTTTGGACCTCATATTGTTCACAATCGCCGCTCGCAAGGCGTCACTCCCCTGATTGGCATATCCCAGACCTTCTACCAGCGCATCTTCAGTTTGCTGGCGATTTGCCGCTTGGTCTGCCAGATTTTGACTCCTGGTATTCGCTAAGGTTGGCCCAGGGATCAGTGCAGCGGTTTTGGACTGCTGCTGCACGTTCGGCCCCCCAAGGTAGGCTATATTAGGTTCGTCGCCCATTCCTGCGTCTTCAAACTCCTGCGCTCTAGCCCTAATGGAATCTGGTGTGTCAAAGTCATCTCCAATCTTCCTCTCAAGTTCGCCAAGGGCGCGGGTCTTTGCGCTAGAACCTACGTGGTCTACCACCTTCCCAACTGTTCCGCTCACAAGTGGACTCAACAACCCCAAAGTTCCTCCTAAAACAGCCGAGCCGCCTATTTGATCTGCCGACGCTCCTGCGGTTAAAGCGGTTGCTGCTGCTTCTGAAGCGCCAAGCCCTGATTCCAACGCTGCGGCCTTGCCGAGGTTGCTGAGAGGTTCCCCAACGACTGGGGCCATCCTTGGAGCAGCTTTTAATGCTAGTTTTGCCGCGCCCATCCCGCTCCCCACAGAACCTGCCACACTGCCAACCGTGGAAGTGATTGGGTGTGCCTCACCGTGCTGTTGCTCTGTTGCCCTGATGTCTCCCAGAGCCTCTTCATACGTTGCATCAGAGACCAACGCCCGGAATCCCGCACGTACATGGTTGTGGACTCCAAGGGTCAGGCCGTTGAGGACTGCATCGGTATAGCCTGTGACTGCGCGAGCCAGCGGATTCCTAGCCTGACGGACCAACTGTTCGTTCCGGCGCATTGCAGCATTGTGCCAAGACTCCGGAGTGTAGCCGTGCCCTTTGAGCCATGCTGTGATCTGCTCTTTGGTGAATCCTTGGTCAAGGGCTTTATGCACCTTTAAAGTAAGATCGTCCAGGAGGTTGGTGCTTTGTTTTTCTTCGGCCATTGCTGTTTCCTTACAGTGTCGCTATTTAAGATTGTCGATCTGCTTGGCTGCAGCTGCATTGGATAGAGCCGACTTATCTACGGTTCCTCCTCCTGTAGTCTGCGCTGCCTCTTTATAAGGATATTTCTTGAAATAGTCTCCGAGAATGTTGGGAAGTGCATCTCGCAGGTCTTGCTCTTTCACACCTTGCTCCTCTGCTAGGCTCAAATAGGCTCCCATGTTTTCATTAATCGTATGTGTCAGGTGCGCGTGTGCAATTCCGGTAACTGCCTCGATGATATGCGCCTGCTGCTCCTCTGAAAGCTGGTCACCAGAGAATTGTTTGTCTGCCCACAACTCCAGATTCTCAATGGCACTTCGCCCTGCTTCAGCAGCATTCCGGAATTCCGAGGCAAGGACAGTGCTTGTTTCATCCAGGGATTTCATGAATTTGTAGATCATCGCAAATTCTGCTACACCCGTCTCTTGAGCCTCCAGTGTTTTGAGTGATTGCAGCAGCCGTCCTAGCTTGTTTGCTGCCTTGATGTCCGGGTTGGACATCCACTTATCTTGTTTATCTGACAGAAAGTCCAGTTGTGCCTTCCCGTACCCTGCTTTGATGTAATCAATCTCGCCTTCAAAATTACCGTACTTGTCAAACTTGACAACGGGCGTCCCCGTTTTTTGGATTGCAACACTATTTTCGGCAGCCCAAGCTCGTGCATCCTCCCCGTACAGGGTTCTTGGCCTCTTGTCAGATTCATACTGGAACTTGAATTTTTGAAACTCAAGATTGGCATGGGCAATACCCTTCGCTTGATCTCGGCTCAACCCTTGCGAAACCAACTTGGCTGCTTGTTCTTTCAAACGCTGTGCAAACTGTTTCTCCCAGTGTGCGTCCGCAGTTTTGTCACGCCCCTTTTGGTATTCTTGGTTGATCGCGTCTTGTGCAAGTTTTCGATCCCGGTATTCTTGGTCTGCGTCAAACTTCAACTGACGTAAATTTTGGTCCTCTAATGAAAGTAGGTGAGACCTTTCGGAATCCGCGATTCTCTGAAGCAGTGCTCGCTGCTGAATCTCGATTCGATCCCTGGACAATCCGTTAGTTTCACCATGCTGCTTAACCGTTGCAAGATGTTGCACCACCCGCTGCCGGAAATTTTCTGCATCTAGCTCTGAGTTTATTTCAAACTGCCGGACGCCCTCAACAGCTTGTGCCCCCTTGAACTCCAATGTTGCCTCAAACTGTCGAACCTGCTCTGCACGGGTCTCTAGTTCATTTTCAAACTGTCTCTCTGTCTTATCCACTCCATGCTGGAAAATCAGTTCCTTCAGGTCATGGGTCCGTTCAAACTGGGCACCTTGCTTCTCAAACGTCTCTCGGAACTGACTGACTTGGTTTTCAATCTGCTGCACGGTCAGATCGTTTCTGACCGCATCCTGAATCATTTGGTATTCCTGCGCTTCCGCTCTTAGATTGTAAGCGCGGTCATCTTCCTTTGCCCCCCTTTCCGCTATTCTAGCCCACTGGTTCTTTTGGTCTTCCCACTTCTCTCGTGTGAATCCAAAAGTCTCCAAGGCCAGTTCGTGTCTCATGGAAAACTGATCTTTACGAAGTGCCAAGTTCTGTGCAAATTGGTTAACGCTGTTCTCGATTTGCTCTTCAGTGAAACCTTCTGTCGCGTTATTCCTTCTGAGGGTCTCTTCGTGCTGTTTGAGGGATAGTTGGATCTGCCGCTCAGATAGACCTTCTCTCGCCGCATTCCTTCTGATATTTTCTTCATAACTTTTGACGGCTAGTGCAATCTGCTTATCCGAGAGTTTTTCTGATTTCGCAGTTTTTCTGAGGTTCTCTTCAAACTTTTTGACGGTCAGATTATAGGCGCGGTCAAGCTCTGCCTTCTTTGCAGCCTCTGTCCCCGTCTTGAATGTATGCGTTTTTTCGTACTGCCTGATTTGCTCGTCAAAAGCTTCTTTGCTTTTATCTTGCTGGTCAGAGAACCTCCTCTCATCAAGTCCAAACCTTAGTGCGAACTCAGCGTTTCGCGCTGCCATCGTTTCTTCAAATCGTGCAGCTTGTGCCGCCATTTGCTCTTGCGTGAAGTTGTTATCTCTCCCCCATTGTTTCAGTTGAGCGGCTTGATGCGCTTTCCGTTGTTCATAATTTCGAGTTTGTTCCAATTCACGCCAAGACTGTGTCGTGGCGAACTGCGCTTGGTCGTTATCTATTCTGGCTTGGGCTAGTTCGTTCCCAATCACATCCTGTCTTTGCTGATAGACGAATTTATCCAGGTCCAGTTGGTTCTGCGCGGCGTCCTGACCTTTCGTATAAACAAACTGTTCCAACCGGAATTCTTGGTCTTCCTTCCGCTTTGTAACCTCAGTGACCCCACCTGTCGGCCCAATATATCGTTTCCCAACTTCATTGCCTTGGCCGTCGTAAATTATCGCCCATTGATGTTCCTGTGCAGAAGGGTTCCCGTCTTGGTCTATGCCTAACACTTGATGCTGCACATCTCTGTCAGCAAGTCCCGAAAGCCCTAGAACAACCTTTTCGTTTGGATTGGCTGGGTTAACCAAGACTTTCGATCTCTGCCCTGTTTCGGGGTTCCAGTCATCCGTTTGAATCCAGTTCTTGTATTTGTCTGATGGCGTCGTTGCTTCGTCAAACCTCTTTGCTGCCTCGGTTGGGTTAATTCCCCACATCGCAAGCAGGTTATTTTTCCGAGGTTCAGACAGTTTTGATTCCAAGACTGCTTTCGTGAACAGCATTTTACGCTGCTCCTCTGCTTGCTGCTCTGCTTGGGCAACTGCTTGTGCTTGTGCTTGTGCTTGCGCCTCCTGTTCAAGGAGCGCCCTCGCTTCGTCTCGTTGGGCATTGGCGTGTGCTTGTTGGGCATACGCTTGCATCCCTGCTGGGATTGCATAACCCCACTGTTCAGCAGTCGAGATGGGCCGATGCCTCCAGCCGGACTGCTGCATCAACGAAGCACCAAGCCCCAGCAATCCCATTCCAATGGGATCGGTGAACCCGCTTTTTCCTTCGTCGCCTTGCTCTTCTGTCAGAAGCCCCATATCTACCTCAAAAAACCTTGTGGTACGAAATATTGTCTTTGACGACCTGCACCCAACCGGAAGTCCTGTCCGGCAAATGGTGCGCGACCTGGTATCACACCGGGGGCAGTCATTGTTGGTGGTTTGTCATCTCGTGGAGGAGTAAGCAACCCCCCAATCTTCAACATCGCTTCTGCTTGTGCCAACCTTTCCTTTGCAGAGGGTGGAGCAACGGTAGCAGCGGGTGGAGCAACGGTAGCCGATGGTGTCACATCCAGCCCGGACCCGTTTTCTGAGCCTGTGCTCAGGTTGTTACCTAGAAAGGTGCTACGAGTTTGGAGCCTTTCAGTCTCCGGAACCGGCTTCTGTTTGAACCCCTTATAAGCCGTGGCAAACTCTTCATCCAGTGCTTTGTTTACTTCTTCTAGACGTAGCTTCTCCTGTTGCAGTAGCAAAGATGGAATCCGGCCCCCCATAAATGTCATAGTACATATTTCCTTTCTTAGCCTAAAAACCCTGCAAGTCCCCCTGCTGCTCCGCCAACCCAAGCCCAGGGGTTTGCTGGACCCCCGGCAGCCATATAGCCAGCACCAGCGCCAGCTAATGCCTTACCAGCAGCATTTTGATTGCGGTACATTGGAGAGGATTGAGTTGACGATTGCCCTTGGGGCATCCCTCCTAGCAGGTTTGCTCCCCAGGATAGTTTATTCTGTCTCCAGTTTTGTTCATCGAGCCAATTATCATAATCAAAATCTTTTTCTCGCTGGGCATACCCCTCGCCAACGGCACCTACCCCCGCTAATGATTTCGCATCTCTGTAACCTGCTGCCTGTTGTGCTCCTGTCAAGCCACCCATAACCTTGGATGCCTCAAGGTTTAATCCGCGCCCCTGTAGCCCTGCAGCTTGGTTAAGTTGTTGCTGAGTGAGATTACGGTCAATGTCACTGCCCTTCAGTCCAGCCGCTTGTGAATAACTGCGGTCCAGGTATTGGGCAGTTGCGGCATCAAGGTTGCTAAGTCCTTCTGCTCTCATTGCACCACGTTCAACTGCTGCTCTTGATCCTGTTCCAGCACCCTGCATTTCTGCATCTGCACTGATTTGACGCCCCTGCCGCTCAATATTCTTGAATCCCCGGTCTCTCATCTGATCAATCACAGCAGACTGATACGGAGACTGGTATTGTTCGATCCCTGGGCCACCCAAAAATGACTGTGCTTGTGCCTGTTGAGGAGTGTACCCTCCAACCGTCCCTGCGACGTTTTGTGCGTTTTGGAACCCCTGCGTAGTCCCCCCTTGGAGACCCCGCACTGCTGACATCGCATTTCGCGTGTCTGACGACATGTCTGCAAAACGATCAGCACCGTAATTTTGATAGTTGCTGTCAAGCACACCTCTGGACTGGTCAAACAGATACTTCTGGTACGCTTTGACATCCGGATCAAGTTTGCTCTGCTTCTCAACTGTGTGAGAACCTCCTCCGCCTTGGCTCATAATGACCTTGTCATGGTTATGGTTTTCCTATCCCAATGTTTCAGGGCGCGGTCCCAACCTGTGCGCCCTGTGAGGGTTAATTTTGAACATCCATTTTCTTTTGCAAAGTCAACCACAAACGGTTCCAGCGCCAAGATGTCCTCCATCTTTCCAGACGCAAGCCAGACATTTAATGCCCGTTGCCGTGGGAAAACCCGTATTTCCGTGATCGCGATACTTTCCTTCCAAGGCCATGCCTGGCAAGCTCCTCGGACCACCAACTCCTTGATATCTTCTGCGGTGTAGTCTCCATCTAGTCTCAAGGCCACCGAGAGGGTCGCCATCTGCTTAGACGTAAGGGTTTCCGCTGGTAGTTGGTCTGCCATCAGAATCCACGGTGACTGCGCTTGTGCTTAGTGTCCCGTCATTATTAACAGTGATGCGGTGGAACCCCCCGTCTGGTGCTTTCAGTATCAAAGCCCCCTGTTCAAAGACGTTGTCTCGGTCAATCTTTGCAGACAAGATAGATTCATCGACCACCAAACTTGCCAAGTCTTGCATGTAGACAGGATCATACAACTCAGGAGGATTAGGGAGTGTTGGTTTTGCTCTCATCTCCTGCCTTCTGCTCTTGCGTCCAGCCGAAGCTCTCCAACTCTCCAGTCCTGGTCATAAGGACTTTCCACCGTCAAGAATGCCTGTCTGCCTACAAACCTTGTATCCGTGTAGCCATCCGTCTGAAGCGGGTACGGACCCACCGTCACCCCTGTCTCATCAGGAGTGTCCGCAACTTGGACTTTGATTCTTAGTCCATTATCTCCGGCGTCCGAATCGGTGATGATTTGGGTCACACTCATCATCCTATCTCCGGAACCAAGCTCAATTGCTCCAGACTCTGCGTAGCATAAATGGGCTTCTGCTCCAACATTGGGATATTCGGCAATCGGGACTCCTTTTGCAACAATCCTGGTATCCTGCGTGGACAATGCAGCAATATCTGCTGGCACGGTCACCGCTTTGCTCCTTGGAATTGGAGTTGCTTCCGTGTCTGCATCCTGTTCATGCCGGTACAAATATCCGTCTCCTCCAGCGGCAACAGGGTAGCCCAATGCATCTGAACTTTCCCACGCTGAACGATGGAGTTCTCCTGTCGTCCAGTGGTTCTCCCGGTAACTGTACGTCACATAGTGTTTTGGAGTCGAATCCCCTTCTTTGGGGTAAAACCAGATAATCTCTCCAAAATCCGGATTGTGCCCTGCGGCAATCAAACCTTCCACATCAAGATTGATGTCAGCAAATATGTAATCTGCAACGTCGCACTGTAGCTCCTTAATATAGCCCCCGGTGTAACTCCAGAAACGTCCTCTGCTCATCCATGCAACAAAGTCTGCACTTCCGGCAACACTCTTTGCTCCCACTGGGCCAGCCCCTTCTGTAAGCCGCTCTGCTCCGTAGACATAGGGAGGTCCAACATAGTTCAGCCGCCAGACGTCTGAGGTTGTAAACACCAGCGTCCCATATCTTGTTTTAAAACCTCCTGTGACCCGCCCTCGCGTTTGCAGCGTCAAGTCTCCTGCCGTGTTCGTGCTTGTTGGCGCCCACGCCGTCAGAGACTCTTGAGACGCCCATTGAATCTTTCTGGTGTCTCCTCCTGGTGCCAGTGCCAGAATGTGACGCTCTGGAGTGACAAGGACTCCAATGCAGGAGACTGGCGCCCCTGAGAGCTTTGTTGGTCTGGTTGCAGTTTGGGAGGCATTGACAAATGTTGCAGACGTAGTCGCCCACTGCCAAATCGAGCCTTCGTTGGAGTGACACGCAAGCAAATCATCTCCGAAGGAATCCATTGTCCAGACTGGTGCGAAGGTGTCGCCCTGCGTTGGGTAACGGGGTGTCCCGTAAACATCCTCATCGTAATCCAGTGATCCGTATCCGAGTCCGCTGATTGAGAAATCTGTTTGGTTCTCAAATATGTTCGTTCCTCCTGTCTCGGTATCTGTTGGGGTGATGTTGTAGAGAGGAGGGTTTGTTAACCCAGCGCCTTCTCCATCCCAGATTCTGAGACTTTGTGTTGTCCCCACTGCCAAAAAACGTGAGCCGGATGAGATCCTCCACGAATGCAACCCCCTGACTGGATCAACAAGACTCCCTCCAGTTTTCAACAGTTGTGTTGCTGCCAATCGCGCCCAACCTCCAATCGGTCGCAAACGACCTTCGGAGAACCTGACAAGATTCCCCTTATGCCAGCGGTTCTTAGCTTGGTACTGAGTACCATTCCGGAAGAACCCCGGAGGTATTTTTACCGGCAGCAATGGCATTAAATCACTCCAGTTTTTTGAAGCTGCTCCCGCATCATTCCAACAAGGTTATTATCCACCTCATTAGTTGTGCGTTCCGCCGCCCATTCTAGTAGAGTTAGAGTTAACTTTAAGACCATCTTTTCTGTCAACATACTCAACAGCATTGTCTTTGCTGCCGCAAGTCCAACTGTTCCTAACATCGCAATCATGTGTAACTCCAGATATGAGGTCGCACCCCATCGGTTAAATCGTCGAGATGAATCCATCGAGAGGAGTATTCCCCGTGCTGCTTAATTCCAATGCCCTGCATTCCACAATCCAGGGCAATACTAATCAATCTTAGTGCATGTCTTCCTGCAACTTTTACGTCACAAGCTCTACCTGTCGTGTGTGGACCAGTGCGCCCTGTGATTGACACTAGGTCATTCCTATCCGGACAACGATAACCAGATGTCACATACATTGGTGCTCCAAACTTGTTACGTACAGTTTGAAGTCGCCCAAGGAATGTTTCATCCATGATATTATCGTCACAACAATAACATCGCAACTCTTTTTCAGTAAAGTCCTTTGTCCTCAGCATCTAAAACTCACGGTTTAAGGTTGCCCCCTGACAATTTCCTCAAAAGCAGGGGGCTTGGAATCTGCACCCCCACACAACCAATGACTCCATGTCGCGGTTGCGGCACTTTATGCGCCGGTGTCAGATTCACATTCCTTATGAACCCATCACAACCCAAGTCCATCCCCAGATTGCCATACAAATTGCTCCTAACACCATCCATTCCATTTCAATATTCCTTATGGGCGCGGCGAGCGTACCGGAGCATCAGCTTCTTACAATGTTCAACAGCCTTCGGCTTCTCAATGCCTCCCCAATCCTTCCTGTTCTTGCAGGAGTCTTGATACTGCCTGTACTGTCCAAGAATAAGAACATCTGTCTGTTTACGAGGAGTTGCCTTGCCTCCTGCACGGATGGACATTAGCCTTGGGATATCGTCAAGAAAATCGATCTCATCTGCTGTGTTATACACTTCTCCATGTCTCTCTCCCGGCCTGGCTACAGACACACTATCCATTATTCATTATTTTGCTGAGAAGCACCCCAATCGCAGATTTCCCAGAATCTGCTGCGACAAACCCAGGTTATGCGACGAGGTGCTTCATTCAATATGTCCACGTGTGAGGTCTGCCATCTGTGAGATCATCCATATGTAAGAATCTGGAAGTGTAATCCCCCTTCTGACTAAGCCCAATCCCAGTCATGCCGTGCTTCAGTGCTAGTGCAATCAAGCGGAGTGCTTCCTTACCTGCAACACCGATGTCAATTGCCCTTCCTGTTGTGTGAGGACCATCCTCGCCAGTTGTTGAGATCCGCATATTAAACGCACTGCAACGATACGCGCTATTAACGTGCATTGGGAATGCAAATTCGTCCCGGACTGACTGCAGTTTTTGGAGAAAGGATTCCTCCATCTTATTCTCTCCGCAACATGAGCAGCATAGCTCCATGTCTGAGAAGTTCTTTGTTGTGTTTGCCTTTGGGAGTAAACCTGGGTTCTGAGTAATGTTACTTTTTTTGGTCATGGTCATAGTTTAAGATCGCACTCTCAAGAGTTTTTAACCGAAGCTGGATGCTCATAACTCCATCCGAAGTCACACTTGTTGTAGATTGTATCAACTTAATCTGGTCCCTTTGCGAAACAAACATGTGATAAATCCCGGAGACTAAACCTACCATCACAAGCAGCATTAAAATGCCAAGTATTTCTAGTCTCATTCGTCTTTTGTTTCATCAGATTCACGTGAGAATATAAACCCTGACATCTTTGTATAATTGACAATTAGGCCCCCAACGATAGCACTCAGTAAGTTCTGCGTCTCCTTCGCCAGTCCCTCCGTGTGGAAGGCGAACCAAACTATCCATCCGATCAGAAAAAGCTCTGCGAAAGGAAGCGAAGCTCTGACACCCCATTTGATTAAGGGTATTACACTCGCAATACCCTTTTTTCTCCTCTTCGCCATCCATTACATCTTGCCGAATAACCAGCCGCAGATACTACCCAAAACTCCAACTACTCCTATCAATGCCAATGCTAATCCCTTTGCACCATCCAAACG